>Ga0265338_10000139_pt1 | contig 135334 bp, 124 predicted proteins | sample 42126metaG_FD_193579 | JGI IMG/M metagenome (GOLD analysis project Ga0265338, IMG submission 193579) | Rhizosphere microbial communities from Carex aquatilis grown in University of Washington, Seatle, WA, United States - 4-21-26 metaG | ecosystem: Host-associated > Plants > Roots >...
TGGGGTGAGTGAGGGGACTTGAACCCCCGACCTGAAGATCCACAATCTTCCGCTCTAACCAACTGAGCTACACCCACCATAGAATTCAACGTCCCTGGCACGAATCGAACGTGCGACCCACAGCTTAGAAGGCTGTTGCTCTAATCCAACTGAGCTACAGGGACATGTAATGGCCAAGGGATGAATGAAAATTTATAAATGGTGCCGAGACCCAGACTTGCACTGGGGACGCCAGGATTTTCAGTCCTGCGCTCTACTACCTGAGCTATCTCGGCATGAAATTGAGGCGCGAATAAGAAACCTATTCTACTTAAAATGCCTGAATTGTCAATGCGATAACTTCACGCTTCCCTTAAATACCGAGCGGAGTCTTGGGGGAATGTGGGGACAATATGCAAACCGGTCCCCCATTCAAATCCAACACTGCGGGTCAATTTCGGGATGATCTCAATATGCCAATGGTAACACGCCAGATCAGCATACCCTATGGGAGCCGTATGCAGATAATAATTATAAGATGGATTTCCTAAAACCTTTTTAATTTTCTTAAGCACGTCTTGAAGGATTTGCGCTAAATGGGCCTGGGAACTGTCACCCATTTGGGCAAAATCACCCGCGTGCCCCTTGGGGATGATCCATGTTTCAAACGCATAACGCGGCGCGTAAGGACAGAAGGCCAGAAAGCCGCTATTTTCCACGACGATACGTTCCTTGTCCTGGTATTCCTGGGCGATCATGTCGCAAAACACGCAACGTCCCCTGTATTGATGGTAATGTTCCGATCCCTTAAGCTCTTCGAGGACGGTTTTTGGCACCATGGGAAGAGCGATGATCTGGCTGTGCGTGTGCTCAACCGTGGCTCCAGCGGAGGAACCAAAATTTTTAAAAATGACCACGTATTTAAAACGGCTGTCGTCTGATAATTGTTTAAACCGGGAATGGTACTGGCTGATCACGGCCCGCATTTCCTCGCTGGTCAATTCGGTCAGGCCTTTTTCATGGTCCGGACATTCGATCATAACCTCATGGGCGCCGATACCGTTCATCTGGTCATAGATACCGATACCATCCTTTTGAAGAAACCCATCGGAGCTTAATACAGGGAATTTATTGGGCACGGTCCTGACCAGCCACCCGGATGAATCAGGCAGGCTTCCGGCGGGGCGGACAGCGTCCACTTCATGGGGCGTCTGATACTCACGTCCGGGGCAAAACGGGCAAATTTCCTGCCTGGTCGGTGTATTGTCCTCTTTGGGAAAATCCAGAGGGCTCTTGGTATGATCGCTATCGATGATCATCCAGCGTCCGACGATCGGATCTCGTCTAAGTTCGGGCATGTATATCGACCTCCCTTAAAAAAGCCGCGGACATTTCCGGTGGAATAGGGCAGATATAAAAACCCGTCCCTCGTTCAAACCCGGCCACCCTCGTCAACCTCGGCATGACTTCAATATGCCAATGGTACTTATCCTTAAAGGAAGACGGATTTTGGACCGGGGATGTCTGTATCATGTAATTATACGCGGGGTCGTTTAAACCGATCTTAAAACGCAATAAAATATCCTTCATAATGGCCGCGAGCGGCTCTTCATAGCCTGTGACACCATCGGCAAAATCGCAATGATGATTTTTAGGCAAGATCCATGTTTCAAAAGGGAACCTTGAGGCAAATGGCGTGATCACCACAAAATGTTCGTTCTCAACGACCACGCGCTCCTTGTTCTTAATTTCCTGCCTTACCATATCGCAAAAAAGGCAGCGCTCATGAAAGTCATAATATTGCCCTGCCCCGCGCGTCTTATCCTTCACGCGCATGGGTAATACCGGAACCGCCATGATCTGGGACCGCGAATGCCCGATATTACGGCTGCCGGCGGCCACCCCATAATTCTTATACGCTAAAATATATTCAATAAAAGGGTTCTGGCGGTGTATCCGCATGCGCAAGGCATACGTCTGCAAGACCGCCTTGATCTGTTCCTCCGGCAAATCCGCCATATTCGCGATATGCTCCGGTGTCTCCATGACGATCTCATGGCTTCCATAACTATGGCAGACATCGTAAAGACCATGCCCGCGCCTTTCGAAAGGCTTACTGTCATCCAAGATCGGATTTATGCTGTTGCTGACCTTTACGCCATGAAACTCATAGATACCCGCGGATGTGAGGTCCTGGCAATACGGGCAAAGTTTCTGGTCAGTGCCCGTCGATTGGGGGTCCACAAAAGCGGCGGGACGCCGCGCGCGTTCAGTGGCAATGATGGTCCAGCGTCCGACTATGGGGTCTTTTCTTAATAGAGACATAAGTGGAATTATACCATAAAAGTCGTGCCTGTCATGACTTTATACCCTGCCACAAAACTGCCCGCGGGCATTACCTTGCCCGCTTCAGGTTGTACTTCTTTGACGCGAAGGACATTATCCGAACAGGCCACATCAATCCCGCTATTGCCGGCATTGACCACCTGGCCCGGCGTAAAATCACCTTTAGGACCGTTTGAGATCTCAGCCTGTGTTATTTTAAGCATTTTACTATTAATAAAAGTATGCGCGCCAGGCCAAGGCTTAAGCCCGCGCACCTGATTAAAGATTGACAGCGCCTGGCTGTTCCAATTGATCAGGCCCATTTCCTTTGTCAACTTGGGGGCCCATGACACCTGGGCCTTGTCCTGGGGGATCAATGGAAAATTCCCCGATGGATACTGGCCTAATATTTTAGTTAACAATCGGGCACCTGCCTGGGCCATCCGTTGGCGCAATTGGGCGGCATTTTCATCCGCATGAATGCCCATCACTTCACGGGCAATAATATCGCCCGCATCCAGGGCCAAGACCATTTTCTGGATAGTCACTCCGGTCTCATTGTCTCCATTGAGAATAGCCCAATTGACGGGTGCCGCTCCCCGATATTTGGGAAGGAGCGAGCCATGCACATTCATGCAAAGCATTTTTGGAATGTCCAGGATCTCCTGCGTCAGCAATCGGCCATAAGCAACCACCACAAAAATATCAGCCCCGTATGACCTCAATGCTTTAACTGTATCACTGTTTTTTAATGTTACAGGCTGGAGGCATGTGATCTTGTGCTCCAATGCCGCCTGTTTAATGGGCCCGACGGCAAGCTTCATCCCCCTTCCCTGCGGTTTATCCGGGCCGGTGACGCAGCAAAGCACCTCTTGGCCTGATGCCAAAAGATGCTCTAAATGCAACGCGGCGAAATCATCGCTCCCGAAAAAAATAATTTTCATGATCATGGATCCACATTCAAAGTAACAATTACCCTGCCGGAGCGCTTTGTTTCTGCAAGCGCTGATCTTATCAACGCCACGGCCGGGGCCGCCTGATCGGCCTGCACCATCACATTAAAACGGAACCAGTCGCGCTTGCGTCCGACCGCGTCGGCCAATGGAGGCGTTGGGGCGCAATCATTCTGCGCAGGATTTTTACTTAACCTATTATACACATCCACGGCGGCTTGAAGGGTGGATTTTTCCGCCTTGCCCCTTAAGCTTATCTTAACCCAATGTTTAAAAGGGCTGAAACCAAATTCCTTTCTCAGCCTTAATTCTTCGTCGTAAAAATCCTGTGCTTTGCCGCGTGACAGGCTTTTTAGCACATAATGGTTGCTGTTGCGCGTCTGAATAAATACCTCATCATGTACCATGCTTCTGATATGAGCCGCCAAACAAAACGCGTTAAAAGCACTACGCGTATCCAGACGGTTTAATTCGGCATCAAAATCGATAAAGGCCGCGAGATCGACCGATAATTCCCCCTGATATCTCAAGACAGCCTGGGTGCTGATCAAAATATCAAAATCAGGGAACTCTTGTTTTAACGCCGAGAAAGAATGGATTTTCGCCTGGGGGAAAAGTTTCTTTAGTTCGGCTTGGACCTGCTCAACACCGATACCTATCGATCGCCAGCTGGGTTTATGGCATTTAGGGCATACGGTGTCACCGGCCGCTGAGTAGGTGCAATGGCGGCATAAGAATTTACCCGCTGACCTGGAATAAATAAGCGGGCTGTCACAGTGGGCGCATTTTAAGATCTCCGCGCAGTCGACGCAACGGGTCAGGCGGTAAGACCCTTTGCGGTTTAGAACCAGGATACACTTCTTGCCCGATTTCAAGGCTGCCTGAAGCGCGTCACGCACCGGCGGAGAAATTAATCCGGGTACGAACTTATAATTAGACAGATCCACCATCCTAAAAGGCGCAAGGCTTAAAGACGGATTCTCGAAGAGTTTGACCTTTCCCGCGCGCGCAAGGGCCATCAATTCTACCGATGGGGACAGGCCCACAAAAGCGATATCAAAACCGTATATCTTGGAACGCGCCAAAAGAACCTGACGGGTTTCATACATCGGCGAAGACTCCTGTTTATACGAAGGGTCTTCATCATCAACCATGATGACACAGTCATACCGGCCGTCACACTCAAACACCGAGGATCGGGTACCGATTTTAACGGGCCCGGTCCCCTGGAGCACAGGGGCAAGCATTTGGCCCCTGGAAGCATCGGGAACCAAAATAATGACATGGTTTTGATATCCGCCCATGATCTCTTGAATTTTAGCCACGTAGGAAGAAGGCGGGCAACAATACAGGGAATATGCCGGTTTTGTGCCGCGTCGGGAAACTATGGAGGGGCCATTTTTATTCCTCATGATCGAGCCCAGAGCCTCCCCCAGGCTGCAGCCGTAATACGCGGAAAATTCACCGGCAAAAACCAAATCAAGATTATCAAAAATAGCGGCGTTATCACACAAGGACAGTATCGGCTTTAAACGGGGGATGCTGCTTGATCCGATCAGGCCAATCACATACCCTATTTTGGTTTTAGGCCCGAAGGATACTTTAACACATGTTCCTACCGCCACCGCGGAAGCTAAATGTTCAGGGATCAGATAATCAAAAGGCCCATCAAGGGGCAGATCAAAGACGACCTGAGCTATCATAATAAGGAAATAATATCGGAGACGGCGTTAGGTTTGGATAAATCATTCATTCGCTCCCGCAAAGCATCCAGGTCTTTTGGATTGGAATCCCACTCATGGATGGTCTGGGCGATCTGGGGCAAAGTACTTTGACCTTCAAACGAGACCTCATAGGAACTCAGTACTTTGATATTATTGGTCTCCTGCCCCGGTATGGCGCTAAAGAATATCATAGGTAATTTTTTTACCAAAGCCTCTGAAATGGATAATCCCCCCGGTTTTGTCACCATGATATCGGAAACAGCCATCAGTTCATCCATATTGTCAACCAAACCCAGTACATGAGCGTCTTTGGCCGCTTTGGGCTTCAATCGGTCATACAATTCCCTGTTATATCCGCAAACGATCAGCAACTGGTAATCGCCAAGCAATTCCATCAGTTGTTCAATGGGTCCCATGCCAAAAGAGCCGGTTGCGATCAAAACGGTCAAGAGCCCGTCTTTAAGTCCCAATTTTTTCTTCAGGGCAGCGGTATCAGGAGTAAGGGCGAACTTGGCGTCAGTGGGGATACCCGTCGTGAAAACCTTTTCGGAAGGGACCCCTAATTCAAGCAATTTATCCCTGGTGTAGCCGCAGGCTGCCGTATAACAATCAATGCCCTTATTGACCCATATACGGTGCACGTCAAAATCCGTCACCACACAAATGACCCTGGACTTGATCTTTCCACCGCGTTTGAGATAGGCGCAAACCTCCGCCGACAGGAATTGGGTCGTGATAACGGCATCAAACTGTCCTTCTATCAGGAATTTCTCCAAAGCACGGGCATTAATGCCGTTGTACAACCGCCGGCAGCCGTGCACCAAAGGCTGTATCCAGGGAAGATCGATCAAGGCAAAGAAGAAACCCCAGACCCACGGCAGATGGGTCACTAAATAAGTGTAGGCCGTTGGATAGGTTTTCTTAAAAAAAGGGTTGGTATAATCCAGCGCGTCTACCAGCCTGACGTCAAAGCCGCCTCTCCTGGCTTGCAAGCCATGAAAAATAGCCTCTGCCGCTTTTTTATGCCCCGCGCCGGCTGTCGCGTGTATGACCAGAATTTTCATTTTGGATTATTTGGGTGGCTGCTTTCAGATCCTTGACGATATGATCAGGTTTGACCGTCCATTTGCGCATATAACGCCTGTTTTCGCGGCCCGAGAGTACAAAAATTGTCTTACACCCGGCATTATGGCCTGTTTTGATATCTCCTTCGGTGTCTCCGACAAAAAAAGCCTTTTGGGCATGAGAAATTGTCTTGTTAAGGGACCTGAGGGCTTTTTTCAGCAGCCCGATGCCTGGTTTGCGGCAATCACAGCCCGCGTCCGAACGGTGGGTGCAATAAAAACTTTTGCGGATCTTCCCTCCCGCCTTCTGGACGCCTTTGATCATCTTGGCGTCAATGCGCTTGAGCTTATCAAGGGAATAAACGCCCTTGCCAACACCGGCCTGATTGGAGATGATGAAGATCTTGTGCCCGCTTTCGGTCAACAGGCGGATCGCGTCCAACGATCCCGGGATAAAATGAAAATCCTTTACCTTGGTCACGTATGAGCCGTTACCCGGAAATTCGTTGATGACACCGTCCCTGTCGAGAAAAACCACTTTCATATGTTCACTATATGCTCCGGAATAAAAAAATAATTGCCGTTTATGTCCGCTTTCGCGACCGGTATAAAAACCCCGTCTTGCCAGATCATAAGCCTGTAATTCAACCCGCGGAAGAAATCCAGAATATCCGACGGCTTCTGGCCGTATCTCTCCAGGTTACTGATGTCGATCTCTGTCAGAATGACGGGCTTAAACCGTTCGATGGTCTTTCTGGCCCCCTGAAGCACCAATAATTCCGAACCTTCCGTATCGCATTTGATCAAATCAAGGCGCGGCGGATTCTCGCTTCTTACAAAATCATCCAACGTCAACACATCGACTGTTTCACAGAAGCTGTCCGCTTTCCTGACTGAATGAATATGAGCCAAAGAAGCACCCAACTTCCCCGATTTCTTCGGCGGTGAACATAACTCGACGACCCCGGGCCTGTCGGACACGGCCTTTTTGATCAAAAACACGTTCTTAAGGCCGAACAAGACTTTTACGGATAAAAACACCTTTTGGCTATAACTTCCCGGCTCAAAACTGTATACGCGGCCCAGGGCCCCCACCATGCGTGATAATGGAAAAGCATACCTTCCGTACGCCCCTCCCACATCAAAACAAAAAGAACCGGGACCAATCAGCTTTGATAAAGCCATCACTTCCGGTTCGAATTTCTGGTTGTTACAATTTCGCCGGACGGTCTTGATTATTGTCGTCGGCAGGCTGAGGAAATTCTGATAAAAAACCTGATGGTAAAATGGCCTTATGCTTTTGCCTTTGGTAGATAATATCCCTTTTCTTTCATTTCCCTGTATTTGCTGTACGCGGCAAATTCATGAAATCCGCTGATCACCGCCGCCACAAAACCGTAGTAGCCGTCCTTGTAACCCTTTTTCGCGATAAAACGCCTGAAAAAGCGGTCCCAGGAGCGCCACATGGCCTTGCCGCAGGACATTTTTCGTCCGTCCAAATACCATTTGGTCGCTTCCAGCGTCGAATAACGGTTGGTCTTGGCGATAAAATTCTCCACATTCTGAAAGCTGTAATGGATGGTCTTGCCCTTCAAATTCCCGCCGCGGTAGCCTTCCGTGAATTTCAAGCCAGGATGGATGACATCATAATCCGCTTCTGACCATCGCACAAAATTCCTGTTATACAATCGGATATGGGGATTGGACCAGCCGCCGTGATTTAACTGCACATCGCCCAAATAATTGATCTGCGGCGCCCAATACGCCGCGATTTTAGGGTCCCCTTCCTTAAGGGCAAGGGCGATCTCGTCCTTAAGCTCATCCGTCAGCCGCTCGTCGCAATCCAAAAGCAGGACCCAGTCATTCTTGACCTTGGAGGCCCCGAAATTGCGGTGTTTTCCCTCGAGCTCCATATGCCTGATGAATATTTTATCGGTATAGCCGGCCGCGATAGCCCGCGTATCATCCGTGCTCTCATCATCCAGCAAAACGATCTCATCCACCCAGCCATGGATACTGTCCAGGCAATCCTTGAGCCGGGCCTGCTCATTTTTGGCGATTATAACAGCACTCAGCGCTACAGGCACAAGCTATCTCCCTTTATAAAGACTTTCCTAATGCAGCCACGACCTCTTGGATTTGCTCCCTGGTCATATGCGGGAACATCGGAAGGCTCATCACATCATTCGCGATCTTCTCAGCCACGGGGAAATCTCCGCTCTTATAGCCTAATTCCGCGTAAGCTTCCTGCAGATGCAGCCCGATGGGATAATGGATGAGCACGCCGACACCCTGTGCTTTCATCTTTTCCATGACATCATCGCGGTTTGGCACCAGGATGGCATAGGTTTGGAACACATGCGTCCTGTCCTCTTTGGTTACAGGCGCAACCACCTTCTTCAAGGGTTTCATGAGCTCTGCGTAAATGGCGGCATTTTTCGCGCGCATCTCATTCCAATTGTCCAAATGCTTTAATTTGGCGTTAAGGACCACCGCCTGGATCGTGTCCAGACGCGAATTGGTCCCCTTGATCTTGTGTTCATAACGCCCCTGGCGGCCGTAATCACGCAGCATCAGGGCCTTTTCATAAATGTCTTTATCGCCAGTCACGATCATCCCCGCATCCCCGCAGGCCCCCAAACTTTTGGTCGGATAAAAGGAAAAGCAGGCCACATCCCCCAGCGACCCGACCCGCTTGCCCTTGTATCGCGAACCATGCGCCTGGGCGGCATCTTCAACGATCTTGATGCCGTGTTTGCGGGCGATCGTCACGATCTCGTCCATATTGGCAGGCTGCCCGTAAATATGCACCGGGATAACGGCTTTGGTACGCTTGGTGATCGCCTTCTGGAAAGATCTTGGGTCGATGTTATACGTATCCGGCTCGATATCCACAAAAACAGGTTTAGCGCGGCAGAAAGAAACGCACAAGGCCGTGGCGATAAAAGTATGCGTCGGGACGATGACCTCATCGCCTTCCTTGATATCCAGGGCCATCAGGGCCAAATGCAGCGCGTCGGTGCCCGAGTTGACACCTACCCCGTATTGGACCCCGCAGAATTTGGAAAAGGCGCCTTCAAAAATCCGGGCTTGCTCGCCTAAAATATAATCCCCTTTTTCAAATACTTTCTTAAAGCCTATGTCCACCTCATCCTGGATCATACGGTTCTGTTCTTTGAAATCAATAAATGGGATGCTCATAAAATTTGTTGGACCTTTCTATATACTTCGTCGACGGATAATTCGCCCAAACAGCTGATATGACCGCAGGCGGCCATACGGAAACGCCTGTAACACGGCTGGCATGGCAAACCTTTCTGCACCACGATATGACCGCTGGGGGGATAAGGGCCGTATACTTGCGGGTCTACCGGGCCAAAGATGGAAAGTGTCTTGGCCCCCGCCGCCGCAGCCACATGCAAAGGGCCCCCATCATTGACAATGGCCCCCTGGCAATGCTTAAACAATGCGGCTAAGCCCAGCAAAGAGGTTTCACCAACAGCAAAATGTAAAGGAAAATGGGCCAGGCTGACAACTTCGCGGCACAACTCCTCTTCTTTTGGATCTCCCATCAGTATAATGCCAGCGTCGAAATTTTCAATGATTTTATCTATTAATTGGGCAAATTTAGACGCGGGCCATCTTTTGAACCTGGCGTCGCGGCCCCAGCTGGCCCCTCCTCCCGGTAGGACCGCGAGCAAGGGTTTGGCTGAATTTATCCCATGCCTGTTAAGCCACTCCCCGGCCCATTGGGTATCCTGGGAAGGGATTTCCAATCTCATTTCCTTGATCTTTACAGGGATGTGGACTAAACGCAGCAGGTCCAAATAATACTCGATCATGTGCTTTTCCTCAAAACCGGAAAGAACTACACGGTCTGTTAAAAAACGGCCGCGCTTGCGGTAATCAAATCCCACACGTTTTTTAATACCGCAAGCGGCTGACAAGAACCCAAAGGAGCTGTTGAGGGAAAAATCAAAAACAATATCATAAGCCTGCTGCCTGATGCTTTTATACAATTCAAAGTATTTTGTGTAATTCCCGACAAATTCATCACGCTCGTACACAAATACCCGGGCAATATCCGGATTGAACCTGATAAAGTCCGCGGTACGGCGATTGGCCAAATACGCGATAGATGACTGGGGGAAAGCTTGCCGCAGATTGCGGATCACGGGAGTGGTAAACAAGACATCCCCTATCCCGTAAGGGTTTATGATCAGGATTTTCAAGGGATCCTCTCTTTTACCCTATGCCAGGTTTTATTGCGCCAGCGGAGCCAGAAAAAGGGATTCCACCAACATTCCCGCCGGATATTATTATGATCATCACGGCTTAGCTGATGCTGATCGATCAATGGCTCCATAACGGCCGGATGGGTCCCCCAATACGACGGGAACCGGTTCAGGTCCCCGTAACCGCCCCCAAAGGTATTAACCTTGCTCTTATCCATAAAGCCCATCGCGGACGCGTTGTCGCAGCGTTGCTGCATCTGCTCATTGGAATTGACCCAGCCGTAATGGTAAAGATAACAATAGGTCAGGCGCGTCCCAAGAGGTTTGCCGTCAACGCGCCTGAAACCGAAGGCATCGCCATAAGATTCGATCTGTTTATTATTCCTGATGATGCGGTCCTGCTTTTGGTACCATCCAAAATCTATCCGGTATCTCCAGAAAGACCCGTAAAAATGAAACCACCAAAAACGCAGGGCATCAACCTCCATATGGTTGAGGTAATACCGCATCCAAAACTTGAGCTTGAACAGATCGCGTTCATGGATGACTTCATCGCTTTGAAGGTAAAAGGCCCAGTCTCCCTTGCATTCCTTCAGGGCTAAGTTAGTTTGTTGGGACAAAACTTCCGATCCAAGGCTCATATCCCATTGGCTTTGGATGATACGTATCTTGGGGCTGTCGATCGAACGGATCAACTCCAGCGTTCCATCCTGGCTATCACCCACATTAACAATAAATTCATCACAGATCGGCAGGATCGAGCCAATCGAGGCAAGCACCGGATAATTAAATTTAACCGCATTGCGGACAATGGTAAAACCGCTGATCTTCATATTTTATCCACACGCTGATAGATGAAGTAACTCGGCGTTTGCCCTTTGATCACATAATGATTATATAAAAATCTCATTAATCGTTCATGCTTGTTCCGGTTGCCGGGCACTTTAAAGAAATTCGGGTTGAAATAAAACTGTTTCTGTTTACTGATGATGGCGTACCTGGGAGGATCCCGTTCAAGGGTCTTTTCATATTCGTCAAACCAGCCATCATCCATCCAAGACATTGTGGCGTCGGGGAAACGCCCCACCCAGGGCCTCTGAAGGATGAAATTAAGGGGGGCGATCTCCGAATAAGTCCACAGCGCCTCATGCGCTGAAACGTGCGTATCAACGAAGGCTTTTAATTGCTCCAAATCCTGCGCCTGCCAAACGGGAATATGCATATACTTGATGCGGGGAAGATCAATTGAAGTTACCGGTGAACCGTTGATCAAGGAATTTTTCACCTTGTCCTTGCCTGTTATCCATTCATTGACCCATGACGTTTTGTAAAACCTTGTTTCCATGCGGCCGAAGCCGTATATCACAGTCGAGACAATCACCGCGGCCATCAGCAGTACCCCTGCCCATCTGAAATTGGAAAACTTCCCATGCGCCCAACCGATGATCTGCCCCAGCAGGAAAAATAAGACGATCTTCTCGGGCTGCAAGGACATCTCATATTCCGAGGCCCACAAATTACGGAATATCGTCAGGAAGGATACAAATCCGTACATCGCCACCGCCAGGGCTGCCTGATCCAGGGCGGAGATCTTATTATTGATCAGGCGCCGCACATAGAGGGAGAAAAAAAACATATACGTGTAGATCGGCGTCATTTGGAAGAAACTCTTGTCGAGTGGGAAGAATACGGCATGCAGGAAGACGGGGAAAGTATTGGGGATCCTGTCTAACTGCAAAAAAGTCTTCTGCATATGTGTCACGACGACCCACTGGGCCTCGAAATAACTTCCCAAAGCGTTCTGGCAAAAAAGATAAATACCGTATGGAAGCGCTATGATCAGGAAGCCTGATAAAAACACCCATGCCCTTTGGCGGCATTCACGGCTAAGGGATATGACAGCCAAAAACGAGGCCACGGCAATGACGCCGATCTCAATACTCGTCAGCAGTCCAATCGCGGCCAAACAGCCGGAGGCAAAAAGCCAGCCGGGACGGCTGCTTTTAAGAAACCGGATAAGGCACCATACCGCCATCAATCCCCACGCGTAACGCATGCCTCCCCAGCAGGTAAAAACCACCCGGGGGAAGGTCCTGGTCGCCAGGATCAGCACTAATGAATAAAGCAACAACCTTTGGTCGATCAGCTCATAGGCGATCAGCACAGCCACGAGTATTGTCAACAGCGTTCCCAGATAAAAGTAGGTGGCCAAAACATCCGCCCTGAAACCAACAACTTTCATGAAAAGCGCGGGAAGATAAATTTCGAAGGGCCCCCGCAGATGGAAAAAATCCCTGAATGGGACCTGGCCCTGGGAAACAGCGTCAATCCCCGGCAAGTAAAGGCCCCATTCAAACAGATTCAGCTCCTGGCGCAAATAAAACGGCTGCCAAAGCAAAAGCAATGCCAGCAAGAACAAAAAGAGAATGTCTTTACGCGAGCGTTTGGCCAGCAGGATATCAGTTAAGGATTTTTTTATAAACATCCAAGGTGTTCTGCGCGGTGGTTAAAAAGGAAAACTCCTGGGAACGTTTCAGCCCCGCCTGCCGTAACGTCCCTTCGGTGAACTTATCTGTCAGCACCTTCTCCATCGCTCCAGTTATCGCTTTTGGGTCCCGCGGGTCAACGCAAAGGGCCGCGTCAGAAGCGATCTCAGCGCAAGAAGATGTATTTGAAGTAATGACTACGGTACCGCAGCAGAATGCTTCGAGGATGGGAAAACCAAACCCCTCATAAAATGACGGGAACACGAACATTTCAGACATGTTATACAGTTGACGCAGCTTCGCGTCGCTGACAAAGCCGGTGAAAATAACATCCTTGTGGATGCCTAATTTCTTGACAAGCACCCCGATATTCTCCGACATCCATCCCTGCATGCCGGCAACGACCAATTGCCCCTTGAACACTTTCCTTGATTTAAGCTGGGCAAAACTTTCAAGCAGTCCGTTCAAGTTCTTGCGCGGCTCTATCGTGCCCACATACAAAATAAAGGTCTTATCAATGCCATATCCCCTTAACTGTTCCGCCGCAAGCAGGCGGTCCTGCGGGGGCAACGGATAAAATACATCATGATCGACCCCATTATAGACGACACAGGTCTTTTCAATGGGAATGTTAAAAAAAGAATGCAGGTCACGCCGGGTATTTTCGGAAATACAGATGATCTTATCCGCTTTGGCCGCGATGGCCCGCATATATTTCTCGGTTAACGCGATGGTTTGCGGCTGATGGCCCTGCGGGAAGGTCTTAAAAATAAGGTCATGGACAGTAACAACCAGCTTGCCTGAATGGCGGACGATGGCATCGGGGCTTGGCAAATGATAGATATCGCACCTGCCGACCCCCCGACGAAAAAAGTCCATGTGCCTTTTTATATTCTTATAAGATGAAAAATCCGGAAGCCGCCGTTTAAAATCAAACAACCGCTTGGGGGCATGAAGGATATATCTGTTGGCATGGTCGATCTTCCCTAAGCTATCTAAAAGATAATAGGTATAGCGGCCGATACCGGTCCGCTGGCTTAAAAGAATCGATCGGCAATTGATGGCGATCTGCATGCACTAAACCGTATACCCTTTAGATTCAAGGAACTTTTCAACCACTTCAACAACATAGTCCATTTGGGCGATACCCACATCCTGGTGGCATCCGATATGCGTGCCGTTATCGGAGCAATATTCCGACTGGGGGAAATCCCCCAAATGATATCCCATAAACTGATAGCTCTCGGTCTGGGTGGGTATGGAATAGAACAAATTGCGCGAGTCAACGCCCTGGCGCTCCAGATAGGTCACGAATTCATCTTTGGTGAAATTAACTCCGTCTTTAAGGATGATCGAGAACGCGTGCGGGCCCAGGACTTCATGGCTCTCTTCTTTAAGATACCAGAAATATTCATCGAATTTTGAAAAAGCTTTGATCAAATGGCGCACGTTGGCCCGCCTTTTCTCCAGGATATCCTCAAAGATCTCGATATTCCCCAAGCCCACCGCGGCCTCGATCTCGTTCATCTTGGCGGAAAACCCGATGCGCTTGAACTGGAATTTCCCGTCGATACCGTGATTGCGCAGCGACCGGGCGGCCTCTGCCATTTTTTCATTATCGGTTATCAGCATCCCCCCTTCGATGGTCGTCACGATATGCGCCGCGTACAGGGAAAAACAGGCCATATCGCCGATGGAGCCGATTTTCCTGCCTTTGTACAATGCCCCGTGCGCTTCAGCCGCGTCTTCGATCACATAAAACTTATGTTTCCGGGCGATCGCGATGATCTCATCCATGGCCGCGGGCTTTCCCATCAGGTGTACGGGCATGATGGCGCGCGTCCTGGCGGTTATGGCCTTCTCGATCTTCCGGGGGTCAATATTCAGGGTCTCGCGCTCCACATCAATAAAGACAGGCTTAAACCCAGCCTGTAAAACCGCGTTACCGGTCGCGACAAAGGTCAGGGCCGGAACAATGATCTCATCCCCGCGTTTGGCTCCAAAATCATAAAGCACCGCGCAGGCGATCGCATCGGCATCCGTACCGCTGGAAACCGCGATGCCGTATTTTACGCCGAAAAGAGCCGCGAATTTCTCTTCGAATTCCCTGACATACCTGCCTTTGGTCAGCCAACGGCGTTCGATCGCCTCATCAATAAGTTTTTTTGCTTTTTCAGTGATCGAAACTGTCCCGAAAGGGACTTTATACCCGGATTTGGATGATTCCTGGCCGTCATTCACCGCGGTAGCCTTGTTAAAATCTGAAGCAGGCATGAGAGACCTTTCTTATCGTTGACGCATACTTTTTAAATGTTCCAGCGCCCAGGAATAACGCTCCGGGGTCCCGATATCAATAAAACGGTTATCCACAATGAACGCGTAAAAACCTTTGCCTACCAAATAGGGGAAAAAATCATATTCGATCGAGAATTTTTCTTTTGTTTCTACAAGGGAAAAGACATCCCTGTTAAAACAATACGTACCGGTATTGATATAGTCTTCCCGAAGCTGCGGCTGTTTCTCTTTAAAGGCTTTGATCTCCCCCGCGGGCCCAAAATCAATGGTGCCGTAATCACGGGCATCGGGCACAAGGGTCACCGCCAGGCTTGCCACGGCCTTGTTTTTCTTATGGTTGGCGATCAGGTGATTGTAATCTATCACACAAAAACAATCGCCGTTCATCGCGATAAAATGACCCGTTTTAACATGCCTTGAGCCCTGCTTGATGGCCCCTCCTGTTCCCAACGGGGAATCTTCCCTGGAAAAAATAATCTCACGGTCCTGGTACTTATCCTTAAAATAAGCTTCCACGTCATCGCTGCCATGGCCGACGCAAAGGATAAACCTCCGACCGCCCTGGGAAGCGATATAATCGATCAGGATCTCCAAAAACGGCTGGCCGCCGATCTTGGCCAGGACTTTTTGTGAACCGCCGGTAACGGAATGAAGGCGTTTGCCCAAACCGCCGGCTAAGATGACGACATCTGGGAACATATTATTTGATCAGGCCGCTGTTGGGTTGATAAAAAATGATCTGGCTTCCTAAATTCTCAAATTTAAAGGGGACTTCCAAAAGCCCTTTAAGCGCCTGGCGGATCTTTTCTTTTCTGGACGGCTCCGCGAAAAACAGCACGAAGCCCCCGCCGCCGGCCCCGAGCAGCTTGCCGCCCACGGCCCCCGCCTTCATAGCGGTCGCATATAGATCATCGATATGAGTGCTCGAAATTTTATCCGACAAGGTCCGCTTGAGTTTCCAGCTTTCATCGAGCAGACGGCCGAATTTTAACAGGTCATTGCCGTTTAAAACCTGTATCGCTTCACGCACCATTTCGTGCATGCGGGATAATTCCACCTTTTTTTGGGGTATATTCTCAACCTGCGCTTTGGCGATCACCGAAGCGTTCCTGGAGAATCCGGTGAAAAAAAGCATCAAATGGTCCTGCAAGAGGTTTAATTTTGCCGTCGTGATGGTCAAGGGCTGTACGCGTAAATGATGGGTGCCGCCGAATTCGATCAAATTAAACCCACCGTACGCGGCCAGAGTCTGGTCCTGGCATCCGACGTTTTCCTTGATCATGTCCTGCTCCACATGGATGGCTTCCCGGGCCAACTGGTCCTTGGTGACCATTTTTCCCTTGAGGGCATACAAGGCGTTAAGCAAACCGACGGTAAATGAAGAGCTCGAGCCCAGTCCGGTACGCGCTGGCAAATCACCGTCATGATGGATCTCAACCCCCTCATGGATCTTCAGGAAACGCAAGACCTCGCGGACGGAAGGATGGTCTATTTCATCAATGGATTTTCCGACATGCTCCATCTTGGAATAAATAATGCGCGATTTGTGGTCAAAAAACGGGGGAAGGTAACGGCAGCTGATATAACAGTACTTGTCGATGGTGGTGGCGAGCACAGCCCCGTTATGGTCCTGAAACCAGCCATTGTAATCAGTGCCTCCGCCGAAGAATGATACGCGAAAAGGGGTGCGTGAGATTATCATAGGGCTAAAAGAGCCTCCTTTTTAGTAATTATGTTTTAGGAACAGCCTCTAAGATCTTGCGCTTTAACTTGATCCTGGTCGATTTGATCGTCTCGTCCACGGCCGCCTGGCCGAATTTCTGTCTTAAGAGTTCCAGGAATTTCGGATTGGTATGGTACTTCATCCAGGCCTCATCCCTGAAAGCCAAAACCTGCTCGGCGGTCAAATATTTGGTGGGCAACGGCTGCCCTTCATAGGAATGCTGTGAAAAACCGGCATAGCCCGCTGGCAATTTCCATCCCTCTTTTTTGGCGATGCCGTATAGGGGGCTGCCGGGATAGGCCATCGCTGAATAAAAATTGGCTTCCTCGGTATTCATCTCCATGGCAAGGTCCAGGGTCATCTGCATGCTTTCCAGATCATCTTCGGGTAAACCAAAAATATAGTTGCCAATGACATTGATGCCGTGCTCGCGGATCTTGCCGACTACCGCGCGGATGTCCACGTCCTCAAAACGGCCCTTGGTCACATCTTTGCGCACACGGGTATTGCCGCTTTCAATGCCCAACGCCAGCCAATTGACGCCGGCCTTCTTTAAGGTCGACAGGTATTGGTCGCGGACCGTATCGACCCTTGAATAACACCAGATATTGAACTTATAGCCGCGCTGGATGATCAGTTCACAGAGCTTGAGAAAATGGTTGGCGTTAAGCACAAAAAGCTCATCGGCGATCTTGATATTGGTAATGCCCTGCGAGGCCAAATAATCGAACTCTTTGATGATATGCTCCGGCTCCCAAAAGCGGAATACCGCTGAACCATCAGAATACTCGTTTTCCTGACGGTTGATGATATTGATCATGCAAAAGGAGCATTTCATGGGGCAGCCAAGCGACGTGTACAGGGCCGCGAAAGGCTGGCGTTGGGAATTATTCGGATATGAATGCCACAAGGCGGTACGGTAATTTTTAAGGGGAAGCAAATCCCAGGCAATACCCGGGAGATCGCGGGCCAAGTCCGCCTTGGCAACGATCGGTGAGGGTTTGTTCAAGACAATACCCGCGCCATCGCGGAAACCCAAACCGTCAACCTGGGCGAGGCCGTCTTTTAAATTTGTCTTTAATAAATTCGAGATGGTGTAAACACCTTCGTTCTGGCAGACAAAATCAATGGACTTGTGCCGCTCCAAAACCTCGCGCGGCAAGGCGGCGATATGCCCGCCGACAAAAATGATCCTGCAATCCGGCTCCAATTGCTTGACCGCGTCAGCCAGGCTCGTGGCGCCGGCCATGTTCTGGGAAGAGGCCGAAGGCTGCTGCCCATACACCACAAAACAAACCAGGCGCGCGGGGGCCCCCGCTATCTTTTGGGCGGATTCTTCCTCATTTAAATGCAGGGCTTCGCAATCCAGGATATCGACGGAGAAACCTTTAAGCCGGCAATGGCTGGCCAGCATACCCGCCCAGATCGGCGGCTCTATCGCGGAAAAGTCCTTGGCCAGATCCTGGTAGATCTTCTGCGACGCGTTGGCGTGGACAAACAGGACATCAAGCTTTTTCATGAGGGCCCTTAAATATTGGCAAATTGATTGCGTTTAATGACCTGGTAACCTTTGATCAATTCCTGCAGGCCTTTTTGAAGGGGCACATCCGGCCTAAACCCTGTCTTCTCGATCTTTTCGTTGCTGACGATATAATCGCGTTTGTCAGGATCTTCTCCGACGGAAGCTTCCACAAAATAAAAGTCCGGGAGCAGTTTCTTGATCTCCTGGCACAATTGGAGCTTCGTCAGGTTAGCGTCGCTTAAACCGACATTATAGGGTTGGTTTTTCATCTTGTCAAAATTATTCAAAGCATGCAAAAAGGCCTTGGAAATATCCCTGACATGGATGTAATTGCGGTTAAAATGAGCCTCAAAAAGGATAATAAACTTATCATAAACCGCGCGGTAGGTGAAATCATTGACTAACAGGTCCAAACGCATGCGCGGAGAGATCCCGAAGGCCGTGGCCAAACGAAGGGTTATCCCGTTTCCAGCGTCAAGGATGGCATTTTCAGCATCCACCTTTAATTTTCCGTACAGGGAAATGGGCCTGAGAGGCGTTGTTTCCGTGCAGTGCTTGCCCTTTTCTCCCACCCCATATCCGCTGTTGGTGGTCGGGAAAATGACCATTTGGTCCTTGCTTCGTGTCTCAAGGATCATCTTGATCGCATCGAGCAGGATCGCTTTAGCAGCTTCAGGTTCTTTGGCGCATAAAGGCGCGCCTGTAAGACATGCCAATGGGAATATCGCATCTGCGTTCTTCATCAGCTTGCCCATCAAACTCTTGTCCCGCGTATCCCCGCGTACGATGGTCAGCTTGTCGTGATAACAAACATCCAGCAGCGATGATTGATTGTACATGAAATTATCCAGGGCGATGACCTCATGCCCTTCGGATAATAAACGCGGGACCAATACCGCCCCGATATAACCTGCCGCTCCTGTCACTAAAATCTTCATGTCTTCCCTCACTTTTTATTATTGATCACGGTGGATGTACCATCGGTACGTCTTCTCAATGCCTTCTTCCAGGCTAACCTTCGGCTTCCAGCCTAATTTCTTAAGTTTTGAACTATCCAAAAGCTTGCGCAAAGCACCGTCAGGCTTGGAAGCATCAAAGGTGACCTTGCCTTTAAAGCCGCTGACTTCCTTTATCATCCCGGCTAACTGCTTGATGGTCACATCATACCCGCATCCGGCATTGATCAATTCCGCCCCATTGTAATGGTCCATCAAAAATAAAGACGCGCTGACAAAATCATCAACATATAAAAATTCACGCTTAGGTTTACCGCTGCCCCAAACTATAACTTCACTGGCGCCTTCAGTTTTAGCTTTATTAAACTTGGCGATCAAGGCGCCCAGCACATGCGCATTGGCGATATCGGTATCGCTTCCGGGGCCGTAAAGTGTCGCGGGCACGGCGGCAATGGCATTAAAACCATATTGGGTTTTGTAAGCCTGGCACATCTTGGTGCCGGCTATTTTAGCAATGGCGTAGGCTTCGCTTGTTTGCTCAAGCGGGCCAGTCAACAACGACGATTCTTTGATCGGCTGTTTAGTTTCTTTAGGATATACACAGGAACTTGAAAAATATAAAAGCTTCTTAGTCTTCCAGCGATAAGCCGCTTCAATAACCAGATTTTGGGACTGGATATTCTCATAAATAAATTCCGCCGGGAAATTTTGATTGGCCGCGATCCCTCCGGAACGCAGGGAACCCAGGAAAACATGCGTTGGCTTGAATTTCTTGAAGAAATTCTCGACTTTCGTCTGGTCTAATACATTTATCCTGTTTTGAGAATTGGAAATAACGCCGGTAAATCCCTCTTCATGAAAATACCTTTTAAGGGAATTTTCAACGCTGTCTTTGTGCCCGATGATGAATATCCTGGAATTACGTTGCATGGTCTTAGTGCTTTGAGGGGGTTGTGATCATCCGTTTGGCGTAATATTCCTCGTTATAAAAATTACCGTGTTCAATGATCAAGGTTGACTTGCCATCCGTACGGGCCAGCGCGTTAGAGTACGCCGGAAAGATCTCTTCAGCGGAATTAAGCTCCACCACGTCTATCCAGCTGAATAATTCCCGCAGGGCTTTCGCGTAATTACCGATATGCTGATGCCCCGGATGAACGGGAGCGTCAGGGCCCGTAGCGACACGGATGATCACCTTGACCGGCCATTGACCGCCGGAGATCATGGGGATCTTATCAAGCATGTTGGCCATATCTCCCGTTGCCAGCAGTAAAAAATTCTGCCTTGGGTATACCGAAACTGGCACATAACCCTCTAAAGCCAAACCAATGGTAAACTGCATCTGAAAGCTCTCATTGATCGGCATCTCAAGGCAGCGTTCCTTGGGACAATCACGCAGGGTCTGGAACATGAATGTCCCCGGGCCCGCGACCGTTTGTCCGACAAACATCACTTTAGGCTGTTGCGCCAGCCACTCCATGGTCCTTTTTAATTCATCAAAATATTTCATAAGTTAGAATTTTATCAGTTTCCCCAATCCGGAATGCGGATAGCCGTTGGTGTATTTGAAATAAATGATCTTGTTCTCATATTTAGTGCCGGCAAACCAAGGCTCGGCGCTGCCCCAGACAGCCCTGGTATCCGTCATGACGCTGACACCGTTATCGCATACAATAAAGGTCGCGGGCAGATCAAAATTATGGACGTATTTGACAGCCTCATGAAAGATGCCTGTTTCCGCGGACATATCCCCGCAAAACAGGTACACCCGCCCTTTTTTCCCCTGGTTCTTAAGGGCCCAGGCAACACCGGCCGCAGTGCCCATCAGGCTTCCGACAATGCCTGAACAAAGCACTTTGTATTTAGGGAAACATAAGGAAATGCTTTTGCCGTCAATGATGGCCTTTTTTAACTCCTCACGGGGCACGCCTTTTAAAAGGGCCAATTCATGGGAATCCCAGAAACCGAACACATAATCATCATCATTGATGTGATTGTCCTTAAAAACGGATATCAGGGCATCTTCACGCCCCGCGCGTAAATGCACAGGGGCACGGATGACCCCCGTTGCAAATACTTCTGCGATTTCACGTTCAAAAGCTATGATTTCATCTTTGGTGACCATAATTACCTGTTTTTAGAAAAATAATCCATCGTACGGCCAATACCCTCTTCTAACGGGACTTTTGGCTCCCAGCCTAAAGCTTTGCGGGCCAGGGAAATATTTGGCCGTCGCTGTTTAGGATCGTCCTGGGGCAATGGCTTATAAACGATCTTAGCCTTAGGATTGTACTTCTTTCTGATAAGCTCTGCAAACTCTAAAATGGTAAATTCTCTCGGGTTGCCGATATTCACGGGGCCAGAAATCTCAGATAAAAGCAGCCTGGTGATGCCGTCGACCAGATCATCCACGTAACAAAAAGAACGTGTCTGCTTGCCATTGCCATAGACGGTCAAGGGCTGGTCATTTAATATCTGGTCGATAAAATTAGGCACCACCCGCCCGTCTTTGATCTGCATGCGGGGGCCATAGGTGTTAAAGATACGCACTATTTTCGTATCCATTTTAAAAACCCGCTTGTAAGCGAATGTGGCCGCCTCGGCATAACGCTTGGCCTCATCATAGATACTCCTGGGCCCGATGGTGTTAACGTTGCCCCAATAAGCCTCGACTTGGGGATGGACCAAGGGGTCACCGTAGATCTCAGAAGTGGAAGCCATTAAAAAAATAGCTTTTTTAAGCCGGGCGATCTCCAACAGATTATGCGTACCGTAACTGCCGACGAGCATGGTGGCCAGCGGATGATTCATATAATCAACCGGGGATGCGGGGGACGCAAAGTGCATGACATAATGAACTTCCCCCGCCACCTTGAAAGGCTTGGACACATCTTGTTTGATGAATTTAAAATCCTTATTCGCCTTCAAATGGGCGATGTTGCGCAACGAGCCTGTCAGCAAATTATCGACCGCGATCACTTTAAAACCGTGATCGATAAACCAGTCGCACAGATGACTGCCCAAAAAACCCGCCCCGCCTGATATCAAAACAACTTTCTTAGACATGTTCGACCCTTTCTGTTTACAAAGACTTCCCGCGGCCCGTGCCGAAATATTCAAACCCGATACCGCGCAAATGCGCCGCGTCCAGGAAATTACGGCCGTCAAAAATAACGGTCTGGCGCATGGCATCGCGGATCTGCACAAAATCAATATCTTTGAATTCCGGCCATTCGGTCAAAAGCAGGAGGCAATCACAGCCCTCCGCGACCGTGTAAGCATTATCGCAAAAAGTGACCCCGCGAAGCACCTTTTTGGCATTCTCCATGGCCTTGGGGTCATAAACCCGGATCCGGGCCCCCTCCGCCTGCAAAAGCTGTATGATCTCAAGGGCCGCGGCACTGCGGATATCGTCGGTATTCGGCTTGAAGGCCAGCCCCCAAACACCGATGGCCTTATCCTTGATATTCCACAATTTCTCCTCGATATAATGGACAAACCAATGCCGCTGCTGCTCATTGATCTGCCGCACATCCTTTAATAAAGAAAAGTCATAGCCGTTGCGTTCGCTCAAACGGATAAAAGCGTCCACATCCTTGGGAAAACAGGACCCGCCGTACCCGACTCCCGCGTCCAGGAACTGACGGCCGATGCGCTTGTCCAATCCCATGCCTTCGGCCACCTTAAGGACATCCGCGCCAACCCTGTCGCAAATTTGGGCCACCGCGTTGATAAATGAGATCTTGGTGGCTAAAAATGAATTGGAGGCGTGCTTGATCATTTCCGCGGAAGCGATATTGGTCACCAGGATCTTCGGTTTAAGCGGTTTATATATTTCCCTTAAAAGCTGCTCGGCTTTTTTTGATTCCACCCCTATCACGATGCGGTCAGGGTTCATGAAGTCATAGACGGCACTGCCTTCCTTGAGAAATTCAGGGTTGGAAGCCACATCGAAATCCAGAAGGACTTTATTCCCCTTTTTATATTTCTTGGCCAAATTCAAGTGGATGGTGCGCCTGATCTTTTTGCCCGTTTCCGCGGGGACGGTTGATTTCTCGACGATAAGCTTATACGAATCCATGTGCTGGGCGATCTGGCGCGCCACATTCTCCACATAGGTCAGATCCGCGTCGCCGTTAGGCTTGGGGGGTGTCGGGACCGCCAGGAAGATCACCTGGGATTTCCTGGTCGCGTCCCCGATGGAACCTGTGAAAGAAAGCCTTTTTTTCTGGACATTGGACTTCATCAGCTCAAGAAGCCCCGGCTCATAGATCGGCAAACGCCCTTTTTTCAAAGTCTTGATCTTGTCGAGATTGTTATCGACGCAGATAACCTGATGTCCGATATTGGCCAGGCAAACCCCTGAGACCAAACCCACATACCCTGAACCGATGATGGCGATTTTCATTATTCCCCCTGTTATGCTGTTTTAAGTTTGAGATCCCGGCTTAGAGCCCTGGAAAGAAGACTGAAGCAAATTAAACTTCATTCCCGGGGACGCTTTTAGACGGAAGAGAACATAAAATGTCGTGCCCTGCCCCTCCTGCCTGTCTATCCCTAAATCCATTTCCCACTCATGAAGGTCCCGCGTGATGACGAAATCATTCTCCCTGGCGCTGGTGATATTACCGTCCGTCGCGTTAACGACCGGGAATGAATTATAGACCTTGAATTTCCACTTGGGGTTGATCGTGTAATCGAATTCAGTGGTCACCATATCGCTTTCGGAACGCGTATACCGGTTCCCCAGGGAAAACGACCACTTCCCGTTATGGATCGTGCCGTCGAAATTCTCGGAATTCCAATGGCCGTAATGGAAATCATATTCATTGTCGTTATGCAAGGTCAGCCAATCGGTGGGATTGAAATCAAGCTGGGAATCATAAGGGTTAAATCCTCGGCGGCCGGTCGCCCCCAGGCCGCTGGTCTGGGCAGGGCTCCCGACGGTCGTTCCTTTAAGGCCATAATTGACATTGACCAAAAACCTTAACAGGTCTACGATCTCACCGTTGCGCTTGGTTTGTAATTTGTTCTCAAGCCCGAATTCAAACTGATGGATCCTGTAAAGATCATCAATGGAGGGGTCAAATTGATTGAGCCTCCCTGCCGGAAAGGTGGGCTTCGCCTGGTATAAATACGTGATCGTCGGGGTGATGACATGGCGCAAGCCGTTGATATCGATCCCGGCGAAATTCGAATGGTAATCATCCCAGATCTTATAGAATTTGGTGCTCATATCAAGGCTGTCCCTCAGCACGCCCCGGATGATATTGCTTTCGTTCACATCGGCAGTGCGGCTGTAGTACGTCTCTTCACCGCCCAAATGGGGGTTGAATTGGATGAATCCGATCTTAAAGGGATGATTGATATCGTCATTTGAATCGAACCGTACGGTCTTTTCATTAAAGGTTTTGGGATAATTCTGGTAGCTTAGATCTGAAAATACGTTGGAACTCTTGGCATAAAATCCGGTTTTGCCGATCTCCTGGTTATTATAGACATATTGGACCTCCGGTATGCGCTCAATACCGCGTATGGGGCGATTCTCGCGGCTGGTATCGACGTCAAAGGTCAATGTGCCGTGCGGCATGACGTGGGTCAAAAGCAGGTACGTATCCAAATTCGAATTCTGGGCGCTTTGCTGGTATTCCCTCGGGAAGTAATTCTTCAGGAAATAATTATTGATCAGGTCATAATCATGGATCTTATAATACTGCAGGACAAGGTCGGTATCTTTGTCGATCTGCCACTTATGGCGCCAAAGGATACGGTAAAGTTCATGATGCGTCGTTGGCCCCACTTTAACGCCGTTTTTGTATAAATCCCATAAATGACGGCTGGCAATTTGATTTTCATCGGCGTAATAGGCGGTCACAAGCCCGCTGCCGAAATTGGGTGTATTGTATTTGACGTCAAACCCTTCGCCAAAGCCGGTGCGTTCACGCACATCCGCGTGCAAGGTCACCTGCACGTGTGACCCGGCCTGCAGGCTCGTGGCAGTCAGCAAAAACAAGCCAAAATTCTTCTTCTCGCCGGGAACAAAGGTAAATATCGGACGGTTTTTTAGGTCCTGGACATAATAGGGCAGATACATCACCGGCATCTTGCCCAGATAGATCTTCATGCCATGGACAACCGCCCTGTCATGCTGGTAAATATCCATCCGGTGGGCCCCCATGCGGTAATGCGGCTCATCCAGATCGCAGGTGGTCAGGTAGCCTTCATCCATGGTCATATAATTCTCGGAGATCTTATCGATCTTCTGGCCCTTGATCTGATAGGGGTCGAGATAAACCCTCGCGTCACGGAATTCCCCGGTGCTGTCGTTAAAATTATACGTCAACCCTTGGGCGAGCACCTGCTCCTTGGGCGTATCCAGATACACATTCCCCTCGGCCACGACCTGCTGGATGACGCGGTCCAACTGCAATTGATCGCAGAAAAGATGCTGGTCTTTGCTGTTTACCACCACATTGCCCTGGGCATGGGCCTGATTATCCGACGAGGAAAAGCTGACCTGGTCTGCCTGCAGTGTCACTTGCGAGGTGTTTTTAACGTCCTGCTTTTTAAATTGGCCTTTCAAATCCGGCATCGGGAGCAAATTGGCCCTGGCCTGGTCCGTCAGCACTAAATAAATGACGCATGCCAAAAGACCGGCCATGGTCCGGAAAATTTTAAATCTGCTTTTCTGCATTCGTCACCAGTACATACGCGCCGATGATCCCGGCATCATCTTTAAATTCAGCGCGTTTGATCTTAAAGGCTGAACCCTGCAAACTCATGGCCCGAAGCCGGATGGTGTCCGCGATAGTCTTGAACAAATATTTTTCATTGTTAGAAATGCCTCCGCCGATAATGATCACATGCGGGTTTAACAGGTTAACAATGCCGACTAATCCGTTACCGATATGTTCCGCGGCCTTTTTCCAGAAATACAGGGCTTTTTTATTCCCCTTTTGGGCCAAGGCGTACATTTTTTCGGTGTCCATACCGGGCTTACCCATCACGCGGGAAGCAAGGGCAAATAAAGCGCGGTTGCCCACATATCTCTCAAAGCATCCAAAGCCGCCGCAGTTGCATTTGGGCCCATGTTCGTTCAAAGGCATATGCCCCAGTTCACCGGCGGCATTATCTTCCCCGCGGTATAACTGCCCATTCAGGACCAAAGCCGCGCCAACTCCCGTGCCTAAAGTCAGGCATACCAAATTCCTGACACCTTTGCCTGCGCCGAACTTGGACTCCGCTAAAGTGATTATTTTGACGTCATTATCAACAAAAACAGGGAGTTTGACCCTTTTTTGCAGGATGTATTTCAGATGGACCTCGCGCCAGCCCGGTATATTAGGCAGGAAACGGACTACCCCGTTCTCATAATCAATGAGCCCGGGCAAGCCTATGCCCACACCGGCGATCTGTGCCTTTGTTAAACCGGCGGTTATAATGCTGGCCTCGATCTCCTTGGCTAAAGCGGAGATCAATTTAATTCGGCTTGAAGCAAAAGGCTTTGTGGCAAAACTGTTTCTGATAATTACTTTTCCGGAAGGGCCCACGACCCCCAATTTAATATTGGTGCCGCCGACATCCACTCCAACGACATACTTCTTCATGAAGATCCTTGCTATTTAAGGAGATTCTTGGGGGAATATATTAAATTCTTAATAATGGTTTTTATTTTATCTTAAAAAGGACGGGCTATCAATAGTTGAATTAAAATATTTTAATATAAAGGCTTTGCCGCAATGAGATTTTTAGGAATGGTGAAGATAAACCTGGTGCCTTGGCCCACGCTTGATTCCACACGGATGCGCCCCCCCTGGTCTTCAACAGCGGTTTTGACAATGGACAAGCCTACTCCTGAGCCGTCATACTGGTCCAACGTATGCAAGCGTTTAAAAATATCAAAGATTTCCTTATGGTGCTTGGCGTCTATGCCGATCCCGTTGTCCTCAACATAGAATTCATACCCCTCGCGAGTGTCGTTCCAGCCGATCCTGATCACGGGCGGGACATTGGGCCTTGAGAACTTAAGCGCGTTATTGATAAGATTGGAAAAAACCGCCGTCATTTTAATGCGATCGCCGACTATCTCGGGCAATATCCCCTCAACCTTGATGACAGCGCCTGATTCGCGGATCTTAAAATCACCGTTTGCCAAAGCCGCGTCAACGACCTCCTGAACTAAAAACTTTGAATACGGGCTTTTGATGCGCTTCATCCTGGTCAATTCCAGCATATCCTTGATGAGCACATTGAGCCTTCCCGCCCCTTTGCGTACCCCGCTGATGCAATTTCGGCCCTGTTCATCCAACTGCTGGCTATATCGCGTTTCCAGATAAGCCGCATATCCGACGATAGTTGTCAGGGGCCCCGCGATATCGTGGCTGACCGTATGCACAAACCCGTCAAGCTCCCTGTTTAACTTTTCCAAGTCTTTTTTCTGCTGGCTGATCTCGTCCAAATTCCTTTTAAAGGCAAAGATCAGCAATCCCAATGTCGCGGTGAGCAGCAAGCTGAACCCGAAAATGACCTTGGATTGACGGTGCCAGCGCTGGCTTCTGTGCATGGCCCCATGCACAAGCTCCCATACCTGTGTCACGATATTTTGGGCGCTTTCTTTCAGTGCCTTCTGTCGGTTATCCGTGTTTTCCAGATCATCAAGGGACAACTGAAACCCCCCGTTTTCGACAGATTTGAAAACAGCATGTACCGTACCGTCGTACAGCCGGGTTTGCCTGCGCATCTGACCAAAGGAATCTTTCAATCTATCGGGAACCCCTGAAAGATCGTCAACAGTCTGCAACTGGGCATTGGCCATCCCAATGTACATGTCGAATTGGCCGCCCAGGCCTTTGACGTAATCCTCAAGAAATTCCGCCCGCGCGGCATTGACATGGCCGAATGCCAATTCTTCGGCGGATGATGAAAGCTTCCCGAAAATAATTTCCTTTTCCAACTGGATATCCTTGAGGTTGGTTGCCGTTTCCATCAGCACCACATCCACCTGCGCCACATGATCAAATTCGTGGAGGATATCCGTCAACTGATGAACGCCAACCAAGGTCAGACTGACCAATACCGCCAGCAGCGACAGAAATAAAATAAAGATCTTAGAGGGTGTTTTCATGGAAAAATTGACCTAATCCTTGTAGAGGCCAAAGGCTACCACACAATTTCTTCCTTGTGACTTGGCGCGGTACAATGCCCAATCCGCCTTGTCCATCATTTCCTCCAAGAGCTTGCCATCGGAAGGATAAATAGCGAGCCCTATGCTTAATGTCACGCGCAGGGTGCTGTCATACGCCTTGATCACCCGTTTCTCGGCGGACTTTCGGATACGTTCGGCTACCAGGCGTGAACCTTCCAGGTCCGTATCCGGCAGTACCACGCAAAACTCTTCCCCGCCAAAGCGGCCCACGATATCGATCTCACGCACATTTTCCTGGATAATATTAGAGATCTCCTTTAAGACCTGGTCCCCGGCCAAATGCCCGTACTGGTCATTGACCGATTTAAAATTATCAGCATCGATCATCAGGAAAGAGAGGCTGCTTTTCCTCAGGGCTGAACGCTGGATCTCCTCATCAAAACGCTCGATAAAATAGCGGCGGGTATACACGCCGGTCAATCCATCGGTGATAGCCAGGGTCTCTATATCCTTGTATAATTTCAACCGGCGCAGGGCAAGGGCAAACTGATGCGCCAGGATCGCGAATTTTTCCTTGTCTTTGGCCTCCAAACCTTTGTAGAGCAATACCCCCAGTTTCCGTTCCTTGCTCTTTAAGACAAAGACCGCGTAATCACCGGGTAAAACACCTCCCTTAAAGGCTTCCCCGACATCATGCACCAACTGGCAATCGTCGATCATGACGTTTTCCTTTAATTTCCTGAAAAATATGTTGAACGCGTCCTGTTCATTCGAGTGGCGGGTGATCTCCTTGGTCATGTCATAGAGCGTGAAAATTTGCATCGCCTCATGCTCAAGCTTCGCTTTCTCCGCGCTGGCTTTGCTTTTCTGGTCGATGATCTTGCCGAAGACATCCTTGGCGCCCAGCACATCCTCATCAGCCCTTTGCTCAAGCCCCAAGACCACCAACTGGGCCAGATAGAATACCAAAGCCACAAAAACCACCGTTGATATCATTAAAATATAGATCATGCGGCACACACCTTGTTTCGCCCTGATTCCTTGGCCTGATACAGCGCCTCGTCCGCCTTGAAGATCAATTCATCTTTTCCGGGCGCGTCCTTGGGAAAGGCCGCCACACCCACCGAGATCGTCACGAAGGTCTTTTGGCGTCGCAAGATGATCTCACGTTCCTCGATCTTCTTTCGAAGCTCATTGGCCAGGACCATCGCTTTTACCTTAGGGCAATCGGGCAGTACCACGCAAAACTCTTCCCCGCCGTAACGGCAAACCAGCTCTCCCGGCCGTTTGAAATGCTCCTCAAGTATCTGCGCTATTGTCTTAAGGACAATGTCACCCGCCATGTGGCCGAATGAATCGTTGTATTGCTTGAAACGGTCCAGGTCGATCATTAAAAAGCTCAGGTCGCGTCCCCGGCGCATTTCACGTGATATTTCATCGCTTAACCTCTCGAGCATATGCCGGCGCAGGTACAGGCCGGTCAATCCATCCTTGATGGCCATCGTCCCAAGCCTCTCGTACAATTGCGCGTTTTCAATGGCAATGGATGTCAGATCCGCGATGGTCCGCAAAAAACGCAGGTCATCCGTGGAGAATTGGTGCGCAGCGCCGCTGTCCAGGCGCAGGATGCCCAGCGTCTTTTCCCCGACGATCAATGGCGTCGAGATCAGCGAACGCAGCTGGCGCTTGTCCTCGATGTCGATCTTGGCCATATCAAAGCGGAAATCCGTCTGGACGTCCTCAACGATCAAAGGATGCAGGGTCTTGACGACAAACTGGTCGAATATGTCCCCCTTTTTGGCCTTGAGGTTGACCTGCATTTGGCCTTTCTGCGAAGAGGATATCCCCAGCTCTCCGGTGGTCGAATGAAACAGGTAAAGGATCACGGTCACGTCTTTATGGCCGAAAAGCTTGGAGACTTCGGTGGACAGGCTGCTGGAGGTCTCCTCAAGGCTCAGGCACAAGCTTAATTTTTCGGTCAATTCCTTGAGGTGCGCGTAATTGGTGATCTTAAGGCGCAGGGATGCGATGGTCTCCCACTCGTGCTGAAGGTCAGCTTTAAGCAAGTTGGCCTTTTCAAAATACTCCTCTTTTAAAAGGGCGATCTGTGACTGCTTTTTTTGCAGGCGCGCGTGGAAAGCGATCAAAAGCAGGATATCGGCCAAAAGGGCGGCCGCGAGAAAGAAATAGGCTATGGAATTTTGGGTGGCGTATACAAAAAAACCCGCCAGGGGCACAAAAAACGAAAACAGGACGAGGAAATACAGCCTAGATAATGGTCTCTTCGGTTTTTGAATCAAAGAAATGCACCTTGCTCATGTCAAATACCAGGTCCATATCACGGTTGACCTCAGGCCGGTCATGCGCTCCGACGCGGGCGATGAAATTATGCTTGCCGGAGCTCAAATACAGATAGACCTCGCTGCCCAGAGGCTCAACCACTTCACAAGTTGCGCGCACGGTATTTTCAAGCGAGGCTTCGGAAGCGAAAAGCTTGTCATAAATATCCTCCGAACGGATACCCATGACGATCTCCTGGCCTTCATACCCGGCGATCTTCGGATACATCGCATCTAACAGTTTAACCTTAAATTTCCCCTCATCAAAGAAGAATTTGCTCTCCTTCTTGATGATCCGCCCGGCCATAAAATTAATGGGCGGCGAACCGATGAACGACGCGACGAACTTGTTGCCTGGCTGGTCATAGACGGACATGGGGTCCGCGCATTGCTGGATGACGCCCTTGTTCATGACGACGATGCGGTCTCCCATGGTCATGGCTTCGATCTGATCGTGGGTGACATAGATGAAGGTCGTCTGCAGGCGCATGCGCAGCTTATGGATCTCGGTGCGCATCTGCACCCTCATCTTGGCGTCAAGGTTGGAAAGAGGCTCATCAAAGAGGAATACCAAAGGCTTGCGGACGATGGCTCGGCCCAGGGCCACGCGCTGGCGTTCCCCGCCGGATAATTCACGGGGGCGGCGCTCGAGGTACTGCTTGATCCCGAGGATCTCAGCCGCTTCATTCACACGCTTATGGACCTCGGCTTTGGGGTAATTGCGCAATTTCAGGCCAAAAGCCATGTTCTCAAAGACGCTCATGTGAGGATATAGCGCGTAATTCTGGAAAACCATGGCGATATTGCGGTCTTTGGCGGGGATATCATTGACAAGGCGGTCATTGATCCATATCTCGCCGGAAGTAATGTCCTCCAGGCCCGCGATCATGCGCAGGGTCGTTGATTTGCCGCAGCCGGAGGGGCCGACAAGCACCAGGAATTCCCTGTCGTTGATCTCCAGATTGACATTATCAACGGCACGGGTGCCGCTTTTATAATTCTTGCAGAGATTTTTTATCCTAATATTCGCCATTAGTTCTCACAGTAACCGATGGTGCTGGCTAACACGCCTTTTAGATCCTGGCGTTCAACGATCATGTCGATCATGCCGTGGGCTAACAGGAATTCGGAACGCTGGAATCCTGACGGCAATTTTTGCCTGATGGTCTGTTCCACGACACGGGGGCCGGCAAAGCCGATCAAGGCCTTTGGCTCGGCGATGATCACATCCCCCACGCCCGCGAAAGAAGCCATTATCCCGCCCATGGTGGGGTTTGTCAACACGGAGATATAAAGAAGCTTGGCCTCGGAATGCCGCTGTAAGACCGCGCAGGTCTTGGCCATCTGCATCAGGGAAATTGCCCCTTCATACATGCGCGCCCCGCCTCCGGAGGCTGAGACAATGATCACCGGCAACTTTTCCTTGGTGGCGTATTCGACCAGACGGGTGATCTTTTCACCGACCACCGAACCCATCGAACCCATGATAAAACGGGAGTCCGTCACCGCGATTGCCGCCTTTTTGCCTTCGATATCCCCATGGCCCGTGATCACGGCGTCTTTAAGGTCTGTCAATTCCTGGTCTGTTTTAAGTTTTTCCTTGTAGGATTTAGGCCCCTGGAACTTAAGCGGGTCCGCGGAAACCATCTCTTCGTCATGCTCGACAAAGGTACCTTCATCGATCAAATGGTCAATGCGTTCACGGGCGTTCAAACCCAGATGAAAACCGCATTTGGGGCAAACGTTCAAATTATTCTTTAATTCTTTGGAATAGGCAGGGGTCTCGCAGCCCGGGCATTTGGTCCATACCCCGGCGGGGATCTCCTTGCGCTTGACCTTGATAAAGGTATAATTTGATTTTCCGAATAGCGACATATCTTAGGTCAATCCATCTTGTAGATCGTTAATCCCGACAGGACCTTGGGATAAAAATAGGTGGTCTTGGGCGGCATGCGCTCGTCGTTAAGGGCGATGGCACGCAATTGCGCTACCTGGACGGGATTCAAGATAAACCCCGCTTCGGCCAGGCCCTCGTTGACCGATTGAAGCACTTCGTCAGGGTCCTTGGAATACAAAATGTCCTCAGAGGTCACGCCCACCTGGTCTAAGATAAAAGCCTTCAAAATGGCGGCATCCAGGCTGCGGTAGTCCCGCGTGCCTTCCTTGACCATCTTATCAATGAGCATTTTATTTTTCAGGCGCAGCAGGAACATGCCCTGTTTATTGTAAAAGCCAAAGGCATGTTCGTTCTGACCGGCCCGGGCCAGCAACACCAGCCAGTCGACCTTTGTTTTGATCTTGTCGATCCTGAAATATTGTTCTAAAAGATTGACGCTGATGGGGAATTTCTTGACGATACGGTGTATCGGGAATATCTGCAGGTCTTTGGAATCCATGTTGGTAAAGTAGGTCATCACATAATTATACGCTTCCTCGCCCGTGACCTTCTTGGCTTTCTTTAAAGCCTCGCGGCGGATCTGGTTGGCCACCTCGAAACGGTGATGCCCGTCGCAAATAAACAGGTTCTGACCGCCGATCACATTGACAATGGCCTGGATGCTTTCAGGGTTCTCAAGGCGCCAGATCGTATGTTTGACCTTGTCATGGTCCACCGCTTCCAGATAAGGCTTGGAGGCGGCCAGCTCCTTATAGAAGACCCGGTCGATCTTACCGGCCTTATCAGCGTAACCGACGAAGATCGGGCTTAGATCGCTTTTTAACGCGCTCCACAGGGTAAAACGGTCTGTTTTAGCCGCGGCATGGGTATGCTCATGCGGTAAAATACGCACGCCTGAATCTTCCCCCATTTTCAGCAATCCCAAAAATCCCATGCGGGTGTATTTCTGGCCCTGGTACTTATAATCCTGTTTATAAAAATAAATGCAGGGAGTTTCGTCCTGCTTCAATATGCCTTTTTTGAACCACTCTTCGTAAGTTTTACGCGCCCGTGAGTATTTATTGTCCTTTTCAGTGTCTTTGGGGGTTTCTTTAGCTAATTCCAGGCGGATAAAATTATAGGGATCCTGCTTGTAATAGTTTTCCTGCTGTTCCTGGGAAATGATGTCATAGGGCGGGCAGAATACATTGGAAAGAATTTCTATCTTTTCCTTATTGTAGAAAACTGCCGCAAATGGCTTTAGTGCTGACATGGACAATAACCTCTTTCTATTGGTTAAAATCTACGAAGCAGCAATTATAGCACAAAATACTATTAAGGAAAGCCTGTTTCTTTTAATGAGGATGGCAGGCGCAAGAGCCGCCGCAAGGGGCTTTGGGCGCGGGAGCAGGGCTGCCAGCAGGTTTGGACGCGTCTTTTTTAGCGCTTTCTGGCCCCGATTTCTTCTTATAATCTGTTTCGTAAAAGCCTGAACCTTTGAAGATCATGCCCGAACCGCTGCCGATCAACCGTGATAATTTGTTTTTATGGCATTTGGGGCATTTTGTCAGCTTGGCATCTTTCATGCCCTGCAATTCTTCAAAGGCATGTCCGCAAGCCTGGCATTCGTATTCATAGGTCGGCATAATATTCCTTATTTAAACGCTTTTTTGATCTTATCTTTAAATGAGCCTTTGCCGTTATTCTCACCCAATTCACGGCTCAACTCTTCCATCAACTCGCGCTGACGGGTGCTCAAGTTGCTTGGCACGGCAAGCATCACGCGTACATAAAGATCGCCAAATCCATGCCCCCCATGGACATCCGGCATCCCTTCACCGCGCATGCGAAAAACCTTACCGCTTTGGGTGCCTTCAGGTATTTTCATGACCACTTCTTCTTTAAGGGTCTTGATCTTTTCTTCACCCCCTAAAGCAGCCTTGGCAAAGGAAACAGGCAGGTCCATTTTCAGGTCCTGGCCATGCCTTTCAAAAAGAGGATGGTCTTTCACTTTAATGAACAAGAACAGATCCCCATTGCCGCCAGAGCCGACTTCTCCCTCTCCGCGCACGCGCAGCTGAGATTCATTATCAACACCCGGAGGGATCTTGATCTCAACGGTGCGGGTTATCCGGGTCAATCCCTTGCCGCCGCATTCCGGGCAATATTCAGTGATGATCTTCCCTGTGCCACGGCATTTAGGGCAGGTTTGGGCCATGCGGAAAAATCCGTTAGCCATCACCACCTGGCCCTGGCCGCCGCAGGTGGAACAGGTTTTCATTGAAGAATCTGATTTGGCACCGGTGCCATCACATTTTTTGCAATGCTCATGGCGGGGAAATTTAATTTCCTTTTTGATCCCGTGATACGCTTCCTCAAGCGACAGCTCAACTTCATATTGGATATCATGGCCGCGCGATTTTCTGCTGCCGCGTCCGGAACCACCGCCGCCCATATCAAACTGGGAGCCGCCGAACATGCGGCCTAAAATATCGCCCAGGTCAGATTCACCGCCAAAAACGCTCGAGAAATCAGCACCGCGGTAAATGTCTTCCGACGTATAACTCCGATCAATACCCTCATGGCCGAACTGGTCATACGTCTGTTTCTTCGCGGGATCAGAAAGCACGCCATAAGCCTCGGAAATTTCCTTGAACCGCTCCTCAGCTACCTTTTTCTCACCTTCAGGCACACGGTCCGGATGGTATTTTAATGCCAGAGAGCGATAAGCTTTCTTGATATCCGCCACGCTTGTCTCTCTCGGCACGCCTAAAATTTCATAATAATCTTTTTTCATGTTTCCCTAAGTATAAACAGCCTTTGTAGACGAATTTTTTTCGGCTGCGGTCGTCTTTTTCCGCCAATCTTTTCTAGATGTCCAGAAATACAACGCCCTTCGGGACTGTATTTCTGAATCGGTGCCGTAGATTGGCGGGGCTCCAGCAGCACTCAAAAATTGTCTCCAAAGTCTATTTCAAATATATAACTCTACCTGAACTAACATCAATTGCCAATGGTGTTATGTGTCCAGTTGATGATGTGCTTGAAACAAACATTTCTATTCTAGTAGAATCTTGAATTGGATATTCTGGAAGTGGATTGTGTATACCAGCTTCTGAATATGTGGACCCAAAAAATACAAAACAAATTTCTGCCCCAATTAACCATTTTGATATTTTCATAAATCCTCCTGATCAAAGACTAATACAAATATATTTTCTGCGTATAGGTTAAGCCGGTGTTGCGAACGAAACATTCAAGGATTTTTTACCGAAAAATTTTTCATACCTGCGAAGAATTACAGCGAGGCTTGTCCAAATAAAGAGAAACTATAAGACAAACGAGCTGTTAGCTGAGCAGGTCGGTAAAAATATCCCGTTTCGTGAGCAATACCGGTTAACTTATACACTCAAAGAACGTGTGTTCAATAAAATTATATTGATAAATAATCAAAATATGTTAGTATATTTATCAATTTAACGCCCCGATAGCATAATTGGATTAATGCTTTCCCTTTACGACGGAAAAGATGTGGGTTCGAATCCCACCTGGGGCGTTAAAGGTCTTAAGACTGAATTAAGGGACTTTCTTAAGACCACTTTTTTCTTGAAAAGAACAGTGCTTCTGGTATACTAAAAGTAACGTCGTGAAGGGAAAGTATTATCCAGTTTCGTCAGGCCGTGATTACTCACGGCCTTTCTTTTTTGTCATTATTTGTCGCTTGAAGCTTTGAAGTCCGCGTCAATGACGTCGTCCTTGCCTTTTTCCTGCTTTGGCTCTTCAGTACCACTTGGTTGTTCAGGATTCGGCTGTTCTGTTCCCGTACCTGGCTGTGCTTGGCCTTGGGCCGCGGTTGCCTTATACATTTCTTCGGCCAGCTTATGGCTTACCTTCTGCAGGCTTTCCATGCTGGACTTGATCTTATCGTGATTCTTGGCAGTGATAGCTTCCTTTAAAGACGCTAATTCCTTTTCAACATTGGCTTTTTCATCCGCGGAAACCTTATCGCCATAATCTTTCAGCGATTTCTCCGTTGAATAAAGCAAGGTATTAGCTTGGTTAAGAAGCTCGGCTTCTTCACGGCGCTTTTTGTCCTCTTCAGCGAATTTTTCCGCTTCCTTGACCATTTTATCAATTTCCGCTTCGGTCAATTTGGTCTTGGCCGTGATCTGGATCTTTTGTTCTTTACCAGTAGCCTTGTCCTTGGCTGTGACATGCACAATACCATTGGTATCAATATCAAAGGTCACTTCAATTTGCGGAATTCCGCGAGGTGCCGGTGGTATACCCACAAGGTCAAAACGGCCTAATTCTGTATTGTCATTCGCCATCTGGCGCTCGCCCTGCAAAACCCGTATCGTCACCGCTGTTTGATTCTCTTCCGCGGTTGAAAAGACCTGGCTTTTCTTGGTGGGAATAGTAGTGTTGCGATCAATTAACTTGGTAAACACCGAGCCCATGGTCTCGATCCCCAAAGACAGCGGGGTTACGTCGAGCAATAGGACTTCCTTGGCGTCACCCGTTATAATGGCGCCCTGAATGGCGGCACCCAAGGCCACGCATTCCATGGGATCAATGCCGCCTTCGATCTTTTGACCGACTTCCTTTTCCAAAAACTGCTGGACTATGGGCATACGGGTCGGGCCGCCGACTAAAACCACGCGGTCGATCTTGACCTCTTCACCCAACTTAGCGGATGCGTCTTTGATGGCCTGACGCACAGGTCCGCGGCAGCGGTCAACCAGAGGAGCGATCAGGCTCTCGAGTTTGGCGCGTTCAATTTTCATGGTTAAATGCTTAGGGCCTGTGGCATCGGCCGTGATATACGGCAAATTCACTTCGGTGGCCACCGTGCTGGAAAGCTCAACCTTGGCTTTTTCAGCGGCTTCACGCAGGCGCTGGAATGACATCTTGTCATTGCGCAGGTCAATGCCGGATTCTTTCTTGAATTCTGTGATGATATAGTCGATCAAGGCGTTATCCATGTCCGTACCGCCCAGTTGATTGTCGCCTGAAGTGGACAATACTTCAAAGGTAGCGGCCTTGGAAGCGGCATCCCAGCCCATTTCCATGATGGTAACGTCAAGCGTTCCGCCGCCAAGATCAAAAACCATGATCTTTTGTTCTTTTCCTGCTTTATCCAGACCATAGGCCAAACAGGCCGCGGTGGGCTCGTTGATGATGCGTAAAACCTTAAGCCCCGCGATCTCACCGGCATCCTTGGTCGCCTGGCGCTGATTATCATTAAAATACGCAGGCACCGTGATGACCGCGCTGTCAACCGTTTCGCCTAAGAATTTCTCTGCGTCGGATTTTATCTTTTGCAAAATAAAAGAACCGGCCTGTTGAGGCGTATATTCCTTGCCGAATACCTTGAATTTGAAGTCTGTCCCCATTTTTCGCTTGGAGGCATAGATGGTCCCCTCCGAATTGATGGGCGCCTGGCGGCGGGCCGGTTCACCGACCAACAATTGCCCATCCTTGGTGAAAGCCACAAATGACGGGAATGCCTTGCCCGAAGATACCCCTGCCCCTTCGGCTGAAGGGATGATCACCGGACGGCCGCCTTCCATTGCCGCCGCGGCTGAATTTGATGTTCCAAGATCGATTCCAATAACGCGTGCCATATAAAATCTCCTTTTTATGGATTAATATTCTTCGCTACTTTAACTTTGGCCGTACGCACAACCTTGCTGCCCAAGGTATAACCTTTTTCAAGCTCTTCCATCACTATACCGTCGGGAAATTCCGCGGTTTCCTGCTGCATCAATACTTCCTGGGAATTGGGGTCAAAGGGCTTGCCTTTTGACTCAATGGGCTTGACCTCGTATTTGACCATCAATTCCTTCATATTGTTATAAACCATTTCCAGGCCTTTGACTAAATTGACATCCATCCCTTCTTTTGATTTAAATGCCGCGAGAGACCTTTCCAGGTCATCGTATAATTTTAAGATCTCAATAATGACCTCCTCATGCGCGTATTTGATGAGATCACTGCGTTCGCGTTCATGACGCTTTCGCATATTATCAAATTCCGCCAAAAGGCGTATGTACTTGTCTTTATACAGCGCCGAATCATCCGGCGCCTTGGCGGCAGTTTCTACGTTTGCATCCTGAGACAAAATTTCTTCCTGAGGCTTAGGGTTCTTATCATCCATGATGTTGATTTTATCGGCTTAAGATCTGCGAGATATACTCGAGGGTGGATACCACACGATCATATTGCATACGCGTGGGGCCTAACACCGCGATACGCCCCTTCATGCCGTCCTTTTCAAAATGGGAAATAGCCAGCGAACAGCTATCCATGTCCTTCAAAGCCATTTCATGGCCTATGTAAATTTCGATCTTTTTATCGAGGGTGCGGTTGATTAGCTCCATGAGCCGCTCTTTCTCCTCAAGGATTTTCAGGATCGCCTGGATCTTGACAATGTCCGTGCTGTCCGGATAACCCACCACATAACTTGTCCCCTTACAAATGATCTTGTATTCGTCGCCGTCATCCAAAGAAACGATGCTTGTATAATGGGTCAGGTCAGAGATCACCTGCGACGTTTTTTCGACCAGATCTTCCAGCTGGCGCGCGTGATGTTTATATTCCTGCGTGATCCTGCGCTTTTCCCCTTCCAATAGCTGGATCTCATCCATCAGATGGTCCACATAGTATCGATACCCCTGCTGGGTCGGCATACGGCCGGCTGAAGTATGGGGATGCATCAGATAACCTTCTTCTTCCAGATCGGCCAGGATATTGCGCACCGTCGCGGGAGAAACATCGAGATCATGTTCTTCCGTGATATATTGCGAACCCACCGGCGAAACAGTTTTAATGTAACGGCCGATCACGATCGCCAATATGCGGTCTTTGCGTATCTGTATATCTGAATGTTTGGCTACCATATAATTACTTTTTCAAATTAGCACTCTCAATGTCTGTCTGCTAAAAGTATAACAAAAACCTGGCATTTGTCAAGCTAATGTCTGCCGCAAGCCAAAATTAATTGATTATTGAATTTCCGGAAATAATTGTATTGCCTCGAATGGTATTTTGATGCCTGGCAATATATGAAATGACAATGATCCCCTGGGAGGCATTCGTATTGTTCCCGCTGCTGCCGGCACCGCCTCCTCCGCTGGCCCCGCCGTAAAGGCCGCCTGCCCCTCCGGGATCCGAATTGCTTGAACCGCCCCCTCCGCCGCCGCCAGAGCCGGCCGATCCCCATTCAGATCCATTACCACCCGCCCCGCCGGCACCGTTGCCCGTGCCTCCTCCTCCACCGCCGCCGTTAGTTCCAGCACTGCCGGGATTACCCGAAGCGCCCCCGCCCGCATTCAAATAATTGTTCCCTCCCTGCCCGGTCCCAGCCCCCGCAAAACCTCCGCCATTTCCGCCGCCGCCAGCTGCCGTGGCAACAGCACTGCTTGCGCCTGATCCCCCATTGCCGTTAGGGCCTGCCGCTCCTCCACCGCTATTACCAAAATCACGCCCCATCGCGGCATTGCCGCCGCCGCTGCCCCCGGAAAACTTTATATCCCCCATCCCCTGGGCTGCCTGCCCTCCGCTTGAACCGCTCAAGCATGAGCCTCCCCAAATTTGCCCGCCTTTGGCCCCTACAATAACTGACGCGCCCCAACCACTGCCTGAAGATAAATTTTGACTGTCGGAGCAAGAACCCGTATTATCCTTGCAAAGATAGGTGTCCCCGCCGGGCTGGCCGCCTCCGCCGGTTATACCGGAGGCTCCGGCGCCGATAGAAATACCGACAACTTGTCCTGGGGTTAATAATGCCGTATTAACGATCACGGAATAACCGCCGCCGCCACCTCCCAAGCCGGATGCTAAATTGCACGCATTGTAATCGGTCCCGCTTGAACCGCCCGCGATCACTTCGATCTTGTTGTTCAGCTGGTTCCAATCGGCAGGGACTGTCCATGTAGATCCGGAAGTTAAGATAATCAACGAATTGGCAGCATAATCTCCGCAAGGTAAAATAAGGAAATAAGTCAGTACCGACAAAAGAAGAATTCTTAAAATTGGATAAATTTTAGAATCCATGAACAATATATCAATGGGTTATTTTTTAGGAACAGGGGCCAGGGTCCAGTCAACCACCAAGGCTTTATGCTTCAGAAAATAGAAGGAAATTTCCTGCTTCTCATGTTGGTCTTTGCTGAATTCAACACCTTCTGAAATAGTGTTTTTATAGGCTTCCGGGGTGGAAAATTCGAGTTCCGCATAACCTTCCGCGGCCAGACGTTCTTTGAGGGCATTGACGATCAGCTGGCACAGGCTGCCGCAGAGGGCCATCATGGTCTCATCATCCTCATCATAAGGGACCTGAAGCCCGGCGGCTTTGAATAGCTTGTCCGCCACTTCAATGTCCATATAAATGACCAAGGCCCCTCTGGCCCGGTGCCCCTGTTTATCCGCCTTATTCAGATAAATACTGGCCGCCGCGACATACACCGGCACATCAAATTTGTCGGAGGCTTTGATGAGCATCCTGTCTTCATACTCATCAATGGGTTTGGAGACGATCTCACAGGGTTTGGCGGAAACAAGATTCCCTTTATTTGTCATCAAATCTTCGACAAAACCGGTAAGGATGGGATTGATTATGTGCGGGTCAAAACTCTTATTCATAAGATTAAATATAGCATAGCTCAAGATTGAAAACAATCACTTATAAAAAACCTGCTGCATGACCAAACGGCCCAGGGCATTATATTCAAGGCGTTTGGTCAATTGGTCGTGGGTGTAAAATTCCTCATACCACAGCCAGCCTTCGGAGTTGTATATTCTGAATTCGCCCTCCCGATTACCCTGCTTGTAATTACCCTCGGTTTTAATATGGCCGTCGGGATAATATTCTTTAATGGCACCGTCCTGCTTGCCGTTATGCACGGGGACCTCAGCATGCAAAACACCGCTCTCATAATATTCCCGCCAATCATCGTCATTCAAAACCCCGTTCACATAATGGACCTTGCTCATTAATTTGCCGCTCAAATAATAAGACGCGACTTCCCCCTCTAACAGGCCGTTCTTGTACATCCCTTCGCGCATCAAAACGCCGTTCTTGTAATATTCGTGGCCAAGGCCGTTCTTCTTGCCGTCAAGGGACGCGAAAACCCCCCGGAAATGTCCGTCCTCATAATACTCGCGCATCAGCCCATCCTGCCGGCTATCTTTATACTGCGATTCCCTCCTGACCTGTCCGTCAGGATAAAATTCTTTCTCGAACCCCTGTTCTTTACCCCAGACATAATGGTGTTCTATGGTCGGCCGTCCATGAACATCATATTCACGGGCAACACCATCCAGCATGCCCCGCGTGTAAGGGATCTCAGCTTTCATCTGGCCGTTATCATAATAAAGGACAGAATCCCCATGCAATATGCCGTCATTGTAAAAGGATTTAAAACTCAGGACTCCGGAAGGGAAATAACCCTGGACCATGCCTTCTAATTTACCGTTGAGATACCTGCCCCAGGCCTTGACCCGGCCGTCAGGATAATAAGTGCGGAAAATGCCGTTGGGGTCCCCAAAGCGGTATTCTGTGATTTTAGCGACCTTGCCATTGGCATCAAATTCGCTGTGCAGGCCGTCGGGGATCGCCTCCGCGGCCCAAATCCGGCCGCCCAAAAGGCAAAGGCAAATAAAAAAAGCTGCGCATCTGGTCATGGTAAACAATTTTACCATGATTTTTTCGCTCTCAAAACACCATTTAAGATTAAATACCGCTCTTAGTGGCAAGCCTTAGCGGATACCTTCATCGATAAAGTCACTCATTATCTGCTCCTGCTCATAATGATCAACCTTATCATCGTAATACGATGTCGCATGAAGATGTGAGGTCGCGAATGCACGGGAACCGATCACCATTATAACCGCCAGCAATAGGGCTAAACGATAAAATTGTTTCATACTTCAAGTATACACTATTTTATCTCTATGGCCAAATCGTCCCCCTGAGCTTCCACGGTGACCTTCTGGCCGTCTTTTAATTCACCCTGAAGCATGCGTAAAGCGATGGGGTCCTGTAGTAATTTCTGGATGACGCGCTTTAAGGGCCTTGCGCCATACACAGGGTCATAGCCCTGGCGCCCAAGAAGATCTTTAGCCTTATCGGTCAATTCCAGTTCTATGCCTCTGGCTTTCAGACGTTCGGCCAGGGTCGCGACCTGAATGTCGACGACCTTCTTAAGGTCTTTGATGGTCAAACGATGGAATACGATGATATCGTCGATACGATTTAGGAACTCCGGACGGAAATGGCGGCGCAAAGCATCCTGGATGCGGTCCTCGATCTGTTTTTGATTGTCCAAAGCGGCGATCTCAGCGGTGCCGATATTGGAGGTCATAATAACGATCGTGTTTTTAAAGTTAACGACCCTTCCCTGGCTGTCGGTCAGACGCCCATCGTCAAGAAGCTGTAAGAGCACGTTAAATACATCCCCATGGGCCTTTTCGATCTCATCAAAAAGGACGACCGCGTAAGGCTTGCGCCTTACCGCTTCGGTCAGCTGGCCGCCTTCTTCATAGCCCACATATCCCGGAGGCGCTCCGATCAGACGGGCCACGGCGTGCTTTTCCATGTACTCGCTCATATCCACGCGAATAATGGCGTTTTCGTCATCAAATAAGAACCAGGCCAGGGATTTGGCCAATTCCGTTTTCCCCACTCCCGTAGGGCCGACAAATATAAAAGAACCTGACGGACGGTTAGGATCGGAAAGGCCGGTGCGCGAGCGTCTGATACACGAGGCGATGGCCTCGATAGCCGCATCCTGACCCACGACACGCTTTTTCAAAGCATCTTCCATATGGACTAATTTTTCAGTCTCGGCCTGCATCAATTTGGAAAGCGGGATCTTGGTCCACTTGGAGATGATCTCAACGATATCACGGTCATCAACTTCTTCTTTGAGCAATCCCCCGTCTTTTTGGAGCTTGGCTAATTCTTTATTGCCCGCTTCCATATCTTTGTTAAGGCCGACAAGCGTGCCATACCGGATCTCCGCGACTTTATTCAGGTCCCCGATCTTTTCCGCCTTGATCTCTTCCGATTTCTTTTCTTCGATCTGCGCTTTAACGGCACGGATACGGTCGATCACCTTTTTCTCGTTCTGCCAGCGCAGGCGCATGGCCTTGTTTATTTCTTTAAGGCGGCTTAATTCCTCATCGATCTTTTTAAGGCGTTCTTTGGAAGGGGCGTCCGTTTCTTTCCTAAGCGCCTGGCGTTCAATTTCCAGGCGTCTAATATCGCGCTCGTTGATATCAAGTTCCTGTGGCATGCTGTCGATCTCAATGCGCAGGCGGGAAGCTGCCTCATCAATAAGGTCAATGGCCTTATCCGGCAGGAAACGGTCCGTGACATAGCGCTGGCTCATCATGGCCGCGGCTATGATGGCGGAGTCCTGGATACGAACCCCGTGATGCACTTCATATTTTTCCTTGAGCCCGCGCAAAATGGCAATAGTGTCCTCAACGCTTGGCTCATTGACCATCACTTGCGCGAAACGCCTTTCAAGGGCCGCGTCCTTTTCAATATATTGCCGGTATTCATCCAGGGTGGTCGCCCCAATGCAATGCAAAGCACCGCGCGCTAAAGCGGGTTTGAGCATATTGGAGGCGTCCATAGAGCCTTCTGCCCGTCCCGCGCCAACAATTGTATGTAACTCATCAATGAATAAAATAACGGATCCACTTTGATCCTCCACTTCTTTTAATACCGCTTTAAGGCGGTCTTCAAATTCCCCTCTGAACTTGGCCCCGGCTACCAGTGCCCCCATATCAAGCACGATAACGCGTTTATTCTTAAGCCCTTCAGGGACATCCCCGCGGAAGATCCGCTGGGCTAAGCCTTCGACAATGGCGGTCTTGCCCACTCCGGGCTCGCCGATCAGCACAGGATTATTCTTGGTTCGCCGTGACAACACCTGAATGACCCTGCGGATCTCTTCGTCACGTCCGATCACCGGATCGAGTTTGTCTTTGGCGGCAAGATCGGTCAGATCACGCCCATATTTTTCCAACGCCTGATATTTGTCCTCGGGGTTTTGGTCCATGACTCGTTGTCCTTTGCGAATGGTTTCTAAAGTTTTGAGCAGATCGCGCTCATGTATTCCCCTCTTTGCCAATACTTCCGCGGTGATGCCTTTCTTCTCCTGGGCCAAACAGATAAAAAGATGCTCCTGGGCGACATACTCATCCTTCATAGATTTTGCCAGATCCTGTGCCTTAGTTAAAACCGTATCCAAACGCGAGGATAAATGGGGCAGCTGCTCTGACGACGTCTCAACCGATGGTTTTTCCTTTAAATACCGGCGAAAAGGGTCAATAAGGTCTGATGCATCGATCCCGATATTCTTTAACAAGCCGGAAACCAGCCCATTTGGTTCTTCAGAAAGGCCCAGGGCCAAATGTTCGGGCTCTATCACCTGATGATGGAATTCCCGGGCCAATTGAACCGCCTTCTCAATAGCCTCCTGGCTCTTATGGGTAAATTTATTAATGTCGAACATGTGATAATAAGGATGAACAGATATTATGTGATTCGGAACGGGATATTTTTACCGTCCGCTACGGTTTACAGTTCGTTTGTTTTAAAGATTCTCTTTATTTGAACAAACTCACTGTAAAACCTTGCGGACATTGGTAAAAAATCCCTTAATGTTCCTCACACATAATATCCGTTCATCCTAAACACCTTCTTCAATTATTCAACTTTAATGTCAACTGACTTAGGCTTAGCGGCCTCTGTTTTAGGGACTATCAGCTGCAAAACGCCGTCCTTATAACTTGCCTGGATCTTGCCGGTATCAACATTGGTCCCTACGTTCAGGGTACGGACAAAACGCCCGTAACTGCGTTCCACGCGATGGACCAGTTTATCCTGTTGCTCAGTTTCGGATTTTCGTTCCCCTTCAATGGTCAATATACCATTTTCCACGGAAACCTTGATATCTTCCTTGTTAATGCCCGGAAGGTCCGCTTTGAGGACATATTGCTCCTTTTCTTCCACCACGTCAATAGCAACCGGACATGCCTGATCGCCCGATAACTGAGAGAGAATATCGTCGTCGAAGAATCGGTATAAAACATCACTGCTCTGAGGCCTGCATGTCATGAATCTCATCTTGCTCTCCTTTTTTATTTTGTTTATTTTTAGCACTCTTATGCCTTGTTTGCTAATTCTAAAGCCCTAAAAAGGAGATGAGAATACCTGGCACTCTCAACTCCCAAGTGCTAATATAGCATAAAAAGTTTTTTTGTCAAGTGGGTCTAAGCTGGATATACCCGAAAGGGATCGTTGAGAACCAAAATGCCACGACGACCATTAAGTTAAAAACTACTTTCAGGCAACCCGCAAGCCCCCATGCCAAGGGTGCCAGCCAAAGCCCTGATAGTGCAAGGACTAATCCTAAAGCAACGGTTAAATCCAGCAATGGAACAATGAAAAGGTTCGCGATCAGGGCTATCGGCGCAATAGTACCGAAATGCCATATTTGAAAAGGAGTGATACCTATCCATGCGGCAGTAGACACCGCTATGGCACCGGCCAGCCATCTTGGGAAAAAAGACAACTTTCTTTCTATAGGTCCATATAAGGTCACAATGGCCGCTACCGCCGCGAATGAAAGCTGAAAACTTGTATCAAATAAATTCTTCGCGTCCATCAGCAATAAGATCAGGGCCGCGAATGCCAAAGAATTTAAAGCGTCACTTTCAAGCTCTGCGCTTAATGAGGCCAGGATCACCGAAGCCATGAATGCGGCCCTGATCACCGGGACTGATCCCCCCGTCAAAATCGCGTAGGTCAAGATCAACAGAATGCTCAATCCGATCTGCCAATGACACGGAAGCCTTATCAGCTTTAAGACAAAAATAACCATGGCTGTCATCATCGCCATATGAAGGCCAGCGATCACCAGAATATGGCCGGTTCCTGTATGCCTGAAGGCCATATTGATCTCTTTGGGTATCTTCCCCCTGTCACCCAATACAATCGCGGACATGGTCCCCGCTTCCTGGTCATTTAAATAATTGTATAACGATTGCTTTAATTGCCCCCGCCAGTCTTGAAAAATATCCATAGGCGGCGGGTGCGCGACGTGGATCAGTGCCGCCCCCAAACAAAATATGCCCACGTAAACCGGCCAAATGGCCGGACGAAAAAGAAAAAATACCACTAACAGTGAAGAACAACTCAGCCAAAAGAATAAAGCGAAAGGCAAGAAATGTCCTATGAGAATTCCTAAAGATAAGAACAAAAGCAGCCAGCAGCAAGGCCTGTGCGATTTAATCATAATTCAATGAGGTCCTTGATATGGATCATGCGTTTTTCTGTGACACCAGCAACGTTTTCCAGGTCTTCCAGGGATTTGAATGGTCCGTTATCCTTGCGGTAATCAAGGATCCTCGCGGCCAGGGTGGCGCCGATGCCGGGGAGCATTTGAAGCTGCTCTTCCCTCGCGGTGTTGATATCGATCTTGAAATGGCGCACCTGCTTGGCCCAGCGCACAGGGGCTATATCCCGGCGCAACAGCAATTGCACCGCGGCCCCCATGATAAAAACGATCATGGTCAGGCAGATGAACTTGCGCTCCTGCGGTGTTAAATAAAGCATGTGTGTATATCGGGGGGGGTTTAGAAAATTCCTGGGGAAGGAATTATATTTTAATTATATCAAAATCCGGATAAAATCAAAACAATTTCATCTGCAGGGCGTCGGGATCATTCTTAGGGGTATTGCGCTTTGAGGCTTCATAAGCTTTTAACTCTTCCGCTATATCCGCAAGGTACGGAGAATGATTTTGGATCAGCGTCTGGCCAAACAATTGCCGGCGTTTGGCATAGGTCAAATATAAATGCTCTTTGGCGCGGGTCATGCCTACATAAAATAAACGGCGTTCTTCCTGAAGTTCACCTTTCATTCCGATCAGATCCAGCGGCAGCAAATTGTCCTCACATCCAATGATAAAAACCACCGGGAATTCCAGCCCCTTGGCCGCGTGCAGGGTCATCAAAGAAACTTTCTCAACATTATATTCCAACACTTCTTCGTTTTGCCCTAAAGCGTCTTCATCCGAATAAACCTCCGCCTTCTGAGCTTTCCTGGAAACCTGATGGGGAATACCCAGATGTTCCAACGCCTGGCTTAACACATGCCTTTGTGCGTTAAGCCGGTATAAAATGGCTATATCCCCCAAACTTCGCACGGCCCGGCGGCTTGTGTTCATATCTAATCCTCCGATCAATTTCTCGATCTGCCGGGCCACATAATCCGCTTCCGCACGGTCAGTGGCCGCCTGGTGGATCACTAATTTTCCCTGGGTATCGAGTTGTGCCAGCAACTGGACCCCTCCCATCACCTGGCCCGACGCGGTCAAAAGGCTTGGGGCAGAACGGTAATTTTCATTTAAGGTTAGAATTTTAGAGGGTGGGAAATCTTCCTGAAATCGGCGGAATAACTCCACTCGGCTGCCGCGAAAACCATAGATGGATTGATTGGCATCCCCGATGGCTGTCAATAGGGCCCCCTCTTGAGCCAATTTTCTAAGAAGGACATTCTGCACGATATTGCTGTCCTGGTATTCATCCACCAATATGTAACGGTATTTTCGTCCAAGTTCTTGGGCGATCGTTTCATCTTCAAAGAGCTGCAAAGCCTCGCGCAAAATATCATCAAGATCGATCCGGCTATTTTCCCTTAAATAACGCTGGTAAGCTTTATAGTCATCGTCAGGTGAAATGGCTAATTGAGATGATTTCATGTGGCTTATGCGCTCAAGCGTTGCTTTATCAAAGCCTGTTATATCTTCTGGCGCGGCAACTTTAAAATCCTTGGGCAAAGCCGTATATTCAAAATATTCCCGCAGTAATTTAAGACAAAAACCATGAAAGGTCCCGATGAACAAGTGAGAACTATCAACGCCAAGCGCGGCAAGCCTTTCTTGCATCTGACGGGAGGCCTTATTGGTAAAGGTGATCGCTAAAATATTTTCGTTGGATTTTAAGCTTGTGATCAAATGCGCGATGCGGCGGGTTAAGGTGTGCGTCTTTCCCGTTCCAGGGCCCGCGGTGATCAATAAATGGGATCCCTCATGCCTGACAGCCTGCCATTGGGACTCATTTAAATCGTCGGGTTTTTCCATAACTATTCTTATGAGCGACGTTCGATCTCAAGAAGCCGGAGCTTTACAGAAATCCCTCCCCCATAACCGCCAATGGACCCATCGGCCGCGATAACCCGATGACAGGGGACAATGATACAATAAGGATTTTTCCCATTGGCCGTACCCACGGCGCGCACGGCTTTAGGATTCTTGATCTTTTGGGCAATATCTTTATACGCTACTGTTTTTCCGAACGGGATCTCGGACAAGGCCTTCCAGACCCTGTTCTGAAAAACCGTGCCGTCAAAATTCAGGTCAATATCAAATTCTTTTCGCTTGCCGGCAAAATATTCTTTTAGCTGTTTAACGGCCTTTAGAATAAATTTATCTTCCGCACGCTTGGGGTCAAGATTTTGGATGCTCTTAACAAGCTGCTTGTGCCAATATATGCCTTGCAAACCTTTGTCACCGGCAACAATATAAACCGGGCCTACGGGTGATTTCATTTCATATTGAATAGGGTTCATAGCGTTTCTCCTTCTTTTATGTATCATCCCTGTGAACTGTTGTTGGCGAAAATGCGGGAAGACAAACAGCGATGTATTCCGCGCCTTCAGGCCCCGGGGAGCTGTATTGGACCCATTCCCCTTTTTTAGCGATAACGGCTTGCCCTGCCTTAACGTCAAGGAATCCTTCACGGTGACCAACCCGCAGTATTCCTTTTAACACAACCGTGTATTCATCAAATTCAGGTGTTTGCCCCGGTTCCTGCCATCCCGAAGGGCTGATCATATGAGCTATGCTCGCCGCTTCTGTCTTGGAATTAACCCTTCCGATATATTCCCGGATAATCTTAGGCTTATTCCCGACGGCTTTAATTTCGGTTGGGTTAGGTATCAAAATCGGCATCATTAGAACAGGGCCATTTGTTTTTCAATATGCTCTCGCTCACCGGACTCGAAGATCTTGATGGTGCCAAATTCGCCGTCATAACCCGCGGCGATCTCAACCTTGCCCTGGCGCATGCGGCTGATCCCCTCTGCCAGGACATCCCCCGCGGCCTGCTTGATATCGGCAATGGGGCATTCCAAGAGAATATAAAATTCATTGCCCAATTTACTCAAAACATTCATGTACGCTTCCTGCACGGCTTTGCTGGCTGATCCCATGTCTTTAGCTTCAGCGATCAAACTGGGCAGGGCCACAATGTTTTGGTACGGCCGCCAGCGTTTGGATTTGGTGCCCTCACCACGGTCTGCTAATTCTTCCACCCGTGCCATGACACCAACGGTCACAGGCTTACCGCAGACAGAACATATGCCTTTATTTTTGATCGTTTCCTTGGGATGCCATCTCACCTGGCAATTGCGATGGCCGTCAAAATGATATTTGCCCTCTTCGGGAAAGAATTCGATGGTTGAAGCGAGCCCTTTATCATTTTTATCGCTCAATGCTTTATAAATGCCGTCATAAGAGAATTCTGTGTCAAAAATATTGGCCTCACGCCCAAGCTTTGAAGGCGAATGCGCGTCAGAATTGGATATCAGGATATAATCATCCAGTTGTTTAAGCCGCCAGTTCATCAGCGGGTCTGAAGACAAACCTGTCTCCACCGCATAAATGTGTTTGGCCAAATCCCCGAAGGCATCCTCCATGCTGTCAAAGCCGCCCATGGAACCCAGCGCGGAAAACCACGGCGTCCAGATATGCGCCGGCACGAATAAATTCCTGGGATCAGCATCCAGCGTGATCTTTAACAGATCATAGGAATCCAGCCCCAAAATAGGACGGCCGTCGGAAGAGATATTACCAATGGCCCCGAGCTTAGCCTGGATCTTTTGGGCGGCCTTGAGAGTTGGCGCAAATATCAAATTATGCACCTTGCGCACTTTATCATGGCGCTTATAAATATTGGAGATCTCAACCGTCAGCATGAAACGCACCTTGCCACGGCAGCTGGGAGGGATTTCAGCGTCAATAGGTTTGGCGAATTTTTCCTTAAGCTTGAATAATCCGCTCTCGGCAGGCTCGAGCTTTTCTTCTATTTCCTTAAACCATTTAGGATGAACGAAATCACCGGTACCGACGACATGGATGCCCTTGTATTGGGCCCACAGGTAAAGATTCTCCAGGTCGAGGTTTTTAGCGGTGGCGCGGGAGAATTTGGAATGGACATGCAGGTCAGCGATGAATTTCATACCACTATGCTAACAAGTTTATTGGGAACGACAATAAATTTCTTGATAGGGGCTTCTTGCACGTATTTGGCGACACCGGGATCTGCCTGGCAGATCTTGCGCAGTTCTTCCTGCGGCATATCGGGTGTCACTTGTATTTGGGCACGTACCCGGCCATTGACTTGAACGGCGATGATAATGGTACTTGTTTTAAGCGCGCTTTCATCAAAGGTTGGCCAGCCTACTCGGGAAACAGTAGCATCACTTTTATCCATCATCTGCCACATTTCTTCGGCCACATGCGGGGCAAAGGGAGACAACAGCAAGACAAGGGTTTCAATTGACCTATTAAGAAGAAGCGCTTTAGTCAAAACGATTTCCGTTGTGTTATCAAGTTCGCGCACCGTCTGGAAATATTTATCAATGGCATTGGCATGGATCATCATATAACTGATAGCTGTGTTGAATTTATAACCTTCATCAAAAGATTGAGTGACAAGTTTGACGGCTTTATTACGTTCTAATTCCAATTTTTGATCTTCGGGATCCATCACAGTAACGGCTTCAGACTGCAAACCTTTAGAGTATCTATCCTCTACCATGCGATAAACACGGTTAAGAAATTTCCACGATCCTTCCAGGCCGCTATCGTTCCATTCCAGTTGATCTTCTGGCGGAGCGGCGAATAAAATGAACAAACGCAACGTGTCAGCGCCATACTGGGATAAAACTTCATCCGGATCAACGGTGTTCCCCCGGGATTTGGACATCACTTCACCGTCTTTGAGCACCATCCCCTGCGTCAAAAGCCGGGTGAAAGGCTCTTCCGTCTCTACCAAACCTATGTCTTTCAAGAATTTGGTAAAGAAACGCGCGTAAAGCAAATGCAGGATCGCGTGCTCGATGCCGCCGATATACTGGTCTACCGGCATCCAGTATTTGGCGTCCTTTTTATCGAAAATCTCTTCGTTATTATGCGCTGAGCAGAAACGCAAAAAATACCATGACGAATCAAAGAAGGTGGCCATGGTATCGGTTTCTCTCCGGGCCGGCTTATTGCATTTGGGGCAGGCGCATTCAACGAAGGAACGCACCTTCGCCAAAGGAGATCCCCCCTCACCGGTGATCTGGACATTCTTGGGCAATTCCACCGGCAGTTGATGGTAAGGCACCGGCACAACCCCGCAGGCAGCGCAATAGATCATGGGGATGGGTGTTCCCCAATACCGCTGGCGGGAGATGAGCCAATCGCGCAGGCGCCAATGGATGCTGATCTTGCCAAAACCTTTAAGCTGCATCCATTCTGCGATCTTCTTTTTAGCGTCCTCATTGGGCGTTTGGTCGAATTCCCCGGAATTGACAAGCACGCCCTCTTCTTCATAAGCCTTGGTCATTTGATCGACAGACATTGATGGGTCTTTGGGATCCTTAATGACAATGCGCATGGGCAATTTGTACTGTTTGGCAAATTCAAAATCACGCTGATCATGAGTGGGCACGGCCATGATAGCCCCTGTCCCGTACTCCATCAAGACATAATCCCCGATAAAAACGGGTATTGATTCATTGTTGACGGGATTGACCGCGTAGCGCCCTGTAAAAACACCTTCCTTGCGCTGATCGCCGGACATGCGCAGGGACTTGCTTTTATTGGCAGTTTTAGCGATGAACTCAAGTGTCTCTTTTTCCTGGGCCGTGCCCGCGGCCAGTTTCCTGACCAGGGGATGTTCGGGAGCCAGCACCACATAGGTGGCGCCAAAAATGGTATCGGCACGGGTCGTAAAGACCTTGATCAACTCGCTGGAGTCCTTGACTTTAAAATCTATCTCAACCCCATAGCTTTTCCCGATCCAGTTTTCCTGCATGGCGCGCACGCGCGAAGGCCACTGGTCTAATTTCTTTAGATCTTCAAGGAGCTGGGGCGCGAATTGGGTGATCTTCAAATACCACTGCTCAAGGTCTTTTTGCACGACCGTTGTCTTGCATCGCCAGCAGGCGCCGTTGATGACTTCTTCATTGGCCAGGGTTGTCTCGCAATCCGGGCACCAATTGACAGATGAGGCTTTTTTATAGGCAAGCCCGCGCTCGTGCATTTTGATAAATATCCACTGGTTCCATTTGTAGTATTCGGCATCGCAGGTGGAAAATTCACGTCCCCAATCATAGGAAAATCCCATTTTTCTTAATTCATCGTGCATTTGGGTGATACAGCGGTAGGTCCACTCAGCGGGATCGGTTTTGTTCTTGATGGCGGCGTTTTCCGCCGGCTGGCCAAAGGCGTCATAGCCGATGGGATGAAGGACATTAAACCCTTTCATCATCTTGTACCGGGCGATCACATCCGCGATGGTATAATTGCGCACATGGCCCATGTGGATCTTGCCTGAAGGGTACGGGAACATTTCCAGCACATAGTATTTGGGCTTCGAAGGGTCCGTTTTAACATGAAAGGTCTCATGTTTTTCCCAGAACTTCTGCCATTTGCTCTCGATATTCCTGATGTCGTTGGTGGTGTAAGGCACGTTTCCCTCTATAGAAATAGCTAAGGGGATCAGTTTTTGGCCAATCCCCTTTAAAAATGTTCCTTAAGATCCTTCGCCGGTTGGCTCAGGATGACCTTAACATTACGTTTAGGTCATTTATGCGCTAACTCTTTCGCGGACGCGGCGTTTTCCTGGTAATAGCTCATGCCGCGCTCGACAAACTGCGCTTGCACCTTCTTGGGCGCAAAAAAACGACGGCAAAAATCTTCCGCTTTCTTACGGTCAAAGGTTCGGCAGCAATAAATATCAACGGTGATGAAATCCTTAGGGGTCAGCGTATGGATGACGATGGAGCTTTCGATCAAGGGCACCCATCCGGAAAGGCCCGCCTTATCCGGGAAACGGACCGCGTCGGACCTGAAGATAGACGGAGGCGCCTGTTTTTCCATGCCCAAAAATCCGACGATCTCGTCAAGGAAGTTGTAGCATAAAGTTAAATCGTCACACACACCCGGCTTGCATTCATAGAGGTCAAGAAGAAGTTCGTAGCCGAATACCGCGTTTTTGCTCATTTTTTTTAGCCGTCCTTTTTTATGCTTTTAACTTTCAAATTTAACGCTGTATTATACAAAAAATGCCTGCAAATAAAAGATATTTTTTTATACCGCTCTTTGGGCCGAACTTGTTTATTTTATATCAAATTAAGGTGTGTAAAGAATATATTTAATAAAATGTGCCCTTCCTAAAATTTGCTTTTTTTAGACAAATAAATTAGAATGAATCTCTAAAAATCATACGAGGTGTCATATGAACATCACGATCAACGGGGCATCCCGGCAATTGACTTCAGTCCAAAAATTATCTGACATTGTCAGCTCATTTTGCAAACAACCTAAACATGTGATCACCGAACTCAACGGTACCATTGTCCCTCCAGACCAATGGGGACAAACCAATCTTCAGGACGGCGACGCCCTGGAACTTGTCACCTTCGTCGGCGGTGGTTAAAATGACCGATACCCCCCTGGTGATCGCCGGTAAATCCTTTACCAGCCGCTTTCTTCTGGGCACCGGCAAATTCAAGAATAAAAAAGACCTGGCCGAGAGCATTGACTCAAGCGGCAGTGAGATCGTGACCGTGGCCCTGCGCCGGATAGACTTGGAACGCCATGAAGAAAATATCCTTGAATTTATCCCGTCCCATGTGACGCTCTTGACCAACACCTCCGGCGCACGCAATGCCCAGGAAGCGGTGCGTATCGCGCGCCTGGCCAAAGCTTCAGGCTGCGGGAATTGGGTCAAGATAGAAGTGATCAATGACAGCAAGTACCTGCTGCCGGATAATCAGGAAACCATCAAAGCCACCGAGATCCTGAGCGCCGAAGGTTTTGTCATATTGCCGTATATTTCACCGGACCTGTATGCCGCCCGCGCGCTGGTCAAAGCAGGCGCTGCCACTGTCATGCCTTTAGGTTCATTTATCGGCAGCAATCAGGGCTTAAGAACAAAAGAGTTCATCCAGGTGCTTATCAATGAGATCGACCTGCCTATCGTGGTTGATGCCGGCATCGGAACCCCTTCACAGGCCGCCCAGGCCATGGAAATGGGAGCGGACGCGGTATTGGTCAACACCGCCGTTGCCACCGCCCAAAATCCGGCCGCCCTGGCCCATGCCTTTGCCCTGGCTGTCAAAGCAGGACGCCTGGCCTATTTAAGCGGCTTACCATCGAAGCAATCAGTAGCTAAAGCTTCATCACCATTGACCGGATTCTTGTATGATGACACTCCCGCAAATTAAAAACATCCTCAATGACAGAAGGCCTGAATCCGTCGAAGAGCTGGCCCAGGAGGCGGCAAGGGTGACACGGCAGTATTTCGGCCGGGCGATCAGCCTTTACGGCCCTTTATATTTATCCAATTTCTGTTCCAGCCATTGCACCTATTGCGGCTTTCACAGCCACCATAAAATACAGCGTATCAAGCTTGAGCCCGGGCAATACCGCAAGGAAATGCAGTATATCCATGGGCAAGGCATCCGCAATATCCTCATGCTGACCGGTGAATCCTATAAACACACGCCCGTATCCTATTTGAAAGAATCCGCCCAAATGGCTTCCGAATATTTTCAGGGCATTGCCCTTGAAGTGCACCCCATGAAAACCGATGAATATAAGGAATTATTTGCCGCCGGCGTGGACGGCATTACCGTTTATCAGGAAACCTATGACCGCGAACGTTATGCCCAGGTTCATTTATCGGGTTATAAAAAAGATTATGACTTCCGCTATAACACCCCCTTGCGGGCGGCGCAAGCAGGCATGCGGCAGGTTTCTTTAGGGATACTTTTGGGCTTAAGTGATGCCGCGCGGGATGTTTATGCCCTTTATCAGCATTTAAAAGATTTGGAAAGATCGTTCCCGGGCGTCGAATACGGAGTTTCCTTCCCAAGGCTTCGTACCGTAAAGACAGAAACACTGGCCAGCTGTGATGTCGATGATGTGCAATTTGTCAAGATCATCGCCTTAACAAGGATCTTGTTCCCCCGAGTGAGTATCAGCCTTTCAACCAGGGAAGAACCCAGATTGCGCGACCACCTCCTGGAAATCGCCATTACCCGCATGTCCGCCGGATCCAACACTTCGGTGGGCGGCTACACCCTCCTGGAAGAAAAAGCGCAAGACCCGCAATTTGATATCAGGGATGAACGTTCCGTTGATGAGATCGTCAAATTACTTAAATCAAAGAACTTCGATCCCGTCTTTACCGACTGGCGGCATATCGAAAACACCCTATGAACATATTTGAACAAGGCCTTTTTAAATACCTCAAGCCCGAAGAGCTATCCAGGATCCAGTCTAAAAAAATAGGTATCGGCGGTGCCGGCGGCCTGGGCTCCAATTGCGCCATGATGCTGGTGCGTTCCGGATTTAAAAACCTTGAGATCATCGACCAGGACCTTATCGATGCCTCGAATATCAACCGCCAGCAGTATTTCACCGCTGAGATCGGATCGCCTAAAGTAGAGGTTCTCAAAAAAAGGCTTCTGGATATCAACCAGGATGCCACGATCATTATTCACCAAACCAAATGGCATGAAGGCAACGCGGAAGGATTCTTTAAAGGGTTTGATTATATCGTTGAAGCGTTTGATGTGGCTGACTGGAAATACCGGTTCGTACAGTATTACTCCCCCCGATTTCCGGTCATTATAAGCGGGGTCGGCATGGCCGGCTTAAGCGAAAAAAAACCCATGACCGTTAAAAAAATGGGCAATATTTATATCTGCGGGGACCGTGTGACCGATAGCGCCCAAGGCCACCCGCCCATGGCGCCAAGGGTGACCCAATGCGCCGCGATGATGGCGGAGATCATTCTTGATCTGACCCTGGGGGTGCTACCACCTCAAAACCCTGATCAACCCTCTGGTAAAAAACCCCCTTTGTAAAAAGATAATGGGTTCCATCGGCCATGACTATCTGATAATCTGTAGGGATTGAGTCAACCACCGCGCCCAGTACGGGCGAAATGGCCTGTATTTGTCCCCCCCATTGCTGATAGAAAACCCCGTCACTATAATAGTACGCTTGCCCGTCCACCACTACCGTCTCGAACCCATCAGGAACGACAACAATAGGGTCAGGGTCAACGTCTGAATATTGATATATCACCCTTGAATGCGTATAAAAATCGATGTCGCGGCGAAAATAACCAGGCGTTACTGGCGCGCGGCGCTCTTTTGCCTGATCACGATGATCATTGCGGTTCTGGCGGCCGGCTTGTGTATTTTTGGCTACCGGCTGAGCAATATGCTGAGCAGGCCGTGCGGGCTGGGCCTGTGGAACACGATGTTGAGGCTCAACACGTGCTGATGGCACAGCATTCAAATGTATTGCATGCTGCATGGGTTGCCCCTGATTGGGGCCAAGATTAGGTGAAATTCCCGGATTTGACCAATCCGCAAAAGCTGATACCGGTAAAGTCAGGAGTATAATCGAAAGGAAAATGGGTTTCATAGGTGCCTCCCTCTATATATGCTTCATTGCCTTATCCTTCACTTATTTAGACAATGAAAACACTGATAAAGTTCCATGAGGCTTCTATACATAATAAGGGATAAATTAATTCTTTTCGCTCCACGGTCGATTTCTTTACGCCGACGTTCCTCGGTCACTCGGTGCCTCAGAAACTCGTCCTGAACTTCTCTGGAACTTCAGGGCTCGATCATCTTCGGCATTCCTCGCCCTGCGGCTCGGAATCATCCTCGTTCCCTCGGCATGCGTCGGCTAAAATCGACAGTGTCGCTTCAAAGAACAAATTTATCCCTTACTATGTATGCCTATGATCTATATTCAGCGAAAAGATCGGTGGATAAATAGCGCTCACCGGTGGACGGAATAATGGCCACAATGAGCTTGCCCTTATTTTCCGGACGCATGGCCACCTTAACCGCCGCTGTCACGGCAGCCCCCGATGAAATACCGCAAAGAATCCCTTCTTCACGTATCAATCTCTTGGCCATGGCAAAGGATTCGTCATTGCTGACCTGGATGACCTCATCAATCAGCTTTACATCAACGATGCTGGGGATAAAACCCGCGCCAATCCCCTGGATCTTATGGGGGCCGGGCTGGCCTCCGGACAATACAGGGGAAGTAACCGGCTCTACCGCGATCGCTTTAAAGGAAGATTTTCGGGACTTGATAACCTGGGCAACACCCGTGATGGTCCCGCCCGTGCCTACCCCGGAGATCAATATGTCTACCTTGCCATCCGTGTCGCGCCAGATCTCTTCCGCGGTCGTTAAGCGGTGGATCTCCACATTGGCCGGATTATCAAATTGCTGCGGCATAAAATATTTATCAGGATCGGAATCCAGGATCTCCTTGGCTTTTTTGATCGCCCCCTTCATGCCTTCGGGACCGGGTGTTAACACCAGTTCCGCTCCCAGGGCACGCAATAAAGCACGACGCTCCAGGCTCATCGTCTCAGGCATGGTCAGCATCAATTTATATCCTTTGACCGCACAAACGAATGCCAGGGCAATGCCGGTATTCCCCGAAGTAGGCTCCACGATGACGGTATTTGATTTGATCTTGCCGTCCATCTCGGCGGCACGGATCATGTTAAAGCCGATACGGTCTTTGACGGAACTTAAAGGATTAAAGAATTCCAGTTTCGCCACGACAGTCGCCTGACAACCCTTGGTGACTTTATTGAGCCTGACTAACGGCGTATTGCCGATCAATTCCGTGATATCATTGGCGATCTTCATGAATTAAGCCTCCTTGTGTTCTGCTTTCCATTTTTTTAGATAAACCATCAAAAGCGCAATTGCCGAGGGAGTAACACCGGATATACGGTTGGCCTGGCCTAAGGTTGTTGGATTGAAACGGTTGAGCTTTTCCACAATTTCCTTTGAAAGGCCGGCGATCCCTCTAAAATCAAAATCTTCCGGTATGCGGATATATTCGATATGACGGAATTTCTCCACCTCTTTTTGCTGGCGATGGATAAATCCCTCGTATTTGATCTCATATTCAACCTGGGCGATCACCTGGGGCCCCAAATTCTTCAACGTACCATCGAATCCTGAGATCATGCCATAATTGATCTCCGGCCTTTTAAGCAGGTCATATAAAGAGATCGACTGCTTTAAAGGGGCGCTCGCGGCATTCTCCAGGATCTCATCCAGGGGCGTTCCCGGCGGTATTTTTGTCTCGCGCAGGTGTTTGATCTCATCTTCGATGGAAGCGTATTTCTCCATAACCTTGCCGTATTCCTCTTTTGATAAAAGCCCGAAATTAAAACCGTACGGGGCCAGCCTTCGATCGGCGTTGTCTTCACGTACGATCAGCCGATACTCAACGCGAGAGGTAAACATGCGGTAAGGCTCTTCCGTGCCTTTGGTGGTCAGATCATCGATCAAAACCCCGATATAGGATTCATGGCGTCCTAAGATAAAAGGTTCTTTATTCAGAGCCTGCAGAGCGGCATTGATCCCGGCCACCAGGCCCTGCGCGCCTGCTTCTTCATAACCTGTCGTGCCATTGATCTGTCCTGCTAAAAACAAGCCTATGACCTTCTTGGTTTCCAGTGTCGGCTTTAACTCTGTCGCCGGGACAACCCCATGTTCAATGGAATAGCCGGGACGAACCATCACGGCCTTTTCAAGGCCCGGGATGGAATGGACCATCTCTTCCTGCACATGGGCCGGAAGCCCGGTCGATATGCCGTTGGGATAATATTCAAAAGTATCCAGGCCCTCGGGCTCCAGAAAAACATGATGAGTCGACCTTTCCGCGAATTTCTTTAATTTATCTTCGATGGAAGGACAATAGCGCACTCCCGTTGCCTTGATCTGGCCGGAATACATCGGGGACAAATGAAAATTCGCCCGGATGATCTCATGGGTGCGCTCTGTCGTCCGTGTAATATGGCAAGGTAACAGCTTACGGTCTTTGGGGATAAAAGGCGTTCTAAATGAAAATGGCATGATCGGACAATCGGAGTCCTGGCGTTCCATACCATCAAAATTAATGGTGCGTCCGTCAAGCCTCGGCGGAGTCCCTGTCTTGAACATCAAGACCTCAAATCCCAGGTCACGGATAGACTGGGCCAAACGGTGTGATGCCACTTCGCCGACCCGCCCGCCGGGCGTGATCTGGGTACCGACATGGATACGCCCGTCTAAAAAAGTACCTGTGGTAATGACAACCGTTGGAGCTTCCAGGAAGAGGCCGCCGGCGGTTTTGATCCCTTGCACCTTCCCCCCAACCACGACCAACTCGCTGACCTTATCTTCAATAACAGTAAGGTTCGGCTGGTTTAAAACCACCTGCTTCATATATTGGCGGTATTGCTTACGGTCGGACTGACAGCGCGAAGAACGTACCGCCTGTCCTTTGGAAGCGTTAAGCTGACGGAATTGAATACCCGTCCTATCAGCGGCCAGGCCCATCTCGCCGCCCAAGGCGTCGATCTCCTTGACCAATTGCCCCTTGCCCACCCCGCCGATGGCAGGATTACAGCTCATCTGCCCAATGGTCTCCTTGGAAAGGGTGATCATGGCCGTGCGCAAGCCCATCCTTGCCGGAGCCAACGCCGCCTCAATGCCGGCATGGCCAGCACCTATAATGATGCAATCAAATGAATTCATTGGGGTATAAAATACCGCTAATTTCGACGATTGTCAACTGTTGCGCAGATCTTGCATGGCAGGGGTCAAGGGGTGGTTTTATGATAGATGTTGCCCAGATTTTGTCCGATTACTTTGTATTCCAAAACCGTCATTCTTACAATCCTCGCAACAATAACATTTTGGGGGTAATAATAAATACGGATATAATCACCTTTATTGTAATACTGTTTCTGATCTAAATTTATAAAGGTCTCGTTCCTTTTATAATTCTCATCAAAAATCTCAATTGTATTAAGACCAGTTGCCACCACATTTCCTGTAGCGTCCGCAAGGCCATTAGGATAATAGTTATATTGATAATTGAAATGACAAACAGCGGCCCAGCCCTGTCCGGCAAAGATACATAAACATGAAATGATAAATAATAGTCTAAAAATGGATTTCCGACCTTAACATAAAAATACTGGCGTTTTTAATAGCGTCATTGCCATCCGGATGACGGACATACTGAATATCAGGCTGCAGATATACACCATCGTGAATTTGAATTTGATACGTCCATTCATACGCTGTCTCACTGCCGTCCTGATCTAATGAAGCAGGCAGTTTATTGCTAAAAGTGGCATTTGTAAAAGCAATGCCCATCACATCTTTAGGGCGACGAGGGATAAGCCCCGTATAGTTTAAGCCTCCCGCGATAGAATCTTGCACCGTATTTCGACCCTCGGGAGCCCCACCGCCAAAAAAGAATACATTAAGGCCCTGGGTTTCATTGACCTGAAATACCCTTTGGTCGATCATGGCGTAGGCTCCATAATTATCTTCATATATTATGGGATTTCCAATACCATTGAAAGTCAAAGTATCAGGCCCATCACCGCTATTATACCAAAACCCTCCTTTTACCGTTCCTGCCAACCCTTGATCGATAGGTAATTTATAATGATACTGCCCTTCTTCAATACTCAAAAGGCCTTCCGCGTTACCGAAATGAGTACTATGAGCGTTTACATCATTGCTTAAAGGATCGCCCTGAAAAAAACCCGCAAGGAAATCAAAAGCATTTTTCGGGGAATACTTTAATATTACAGCCGGAACAGGCTCCGGATAGGTGGCATCGCTGTTAGTGTTGACCCAAAAAGAAGGTGAAACATTGAGGGAACTATTTATATAAAGATTCCCGGAATCACTGACTAAAAATTCAGAGTTGATGTCGACCAAGCCAAATTTAACTGAAAAACGGTTATCAAACAAGCTTTGCTGGTACCATCCTTCATAAATACGCGTTGAACGGGTGGCTTCTATGTCGCTGACCGTCTGCAGGTCGCCGGCCATATGGTCAGCCGTGGGTTTTAATCCGCCATGTACATTTAATATGTCTAAATGCAATAGGCCGCCTTTAAGCAAACCCGCTTTCTCTAGATCAAGTTCGCTGACAAAATCAAAACGCCCAAGCCAGGTGTTATTGTCCATAAGCCCTCCCTTATAGACACCGGCATAATCTTCGATGACATAGGGGGAAAAAGTAAGCCCTTTGGATGCCAAAAAATCCCTCTGGCCCTTAAAAAGAAAACACTCATCCGCAAAAGAACTGGCCATGGGAATACAAATAAATGTAATTAATAAAAGAGGCGTTTTCATGATCAGTGTATGATCCAGTCTTTCAAGGTATCCCACAATAAATACACATTCAACACAATGATCACGGCTGTCACGACCCATGAGACCGTCTGTAGCCATGCGGAGCTCACAAATTTCCCCATTTTCCGCTTATCCGACGTGAATATCACCAAAGGAACCACGGCGAAACCTAATTGCAGGGATAATATGACCTGACTTAAGATCAACAGTTGCCCTGTCCCTTTCTCCCCGTACATCGACGCGACGATAACGGCAGGGATGATCGCTATCAATCGTGTCAACATTCTCCTGACCCATGGCTGCAGGCGGATATTCAAAAAACCTTCCATGATGATCTGGCCGGCCAGCGTCCCTGTCAATGTTGAATTCTGTCCCGAAGCTAAAAGCGCTATCGCGAACACCACGCTTGCCATCGATGCCCCTAATACCGGCGTCAATAAATTATAAGCATCATGGATGTCAGCCACATCCTGATGCCCTGTGCCATGAAAAGCCGCGGCGGCAAGGATCAGGATCGCGGCATTGATAAAGAACGCGGCAAACAAAGCCGTGGCCGAATCAATGGCGGCGAAATGGATGGCCATCTTCCTTCCCTCATCGTTGCGTTCAAACGCCCTGGTCTGCACAATGCTCGAATGCAAGTACAAATTATGCGGCATGACCGTCGCACCAATGATGCCGATGGCGATATATAACATATCAGGATTACTGACAATCTCAGGCTTGGGCAATAAATTCGCAAAAAACAAGGGTAATGAAGGATTCGAAATGGCCAATTCATAGGCAAAACTCACGCCTATCAAAACGATCAGCCCCCCCACGATACTTTCAATGATACGAAATCCTTTATACTGTAAGAATAGAATAATAATTACATCGGCCGCGGTAAGCACGATCCCTATTACTAAGGGAAGATGAAAAAGGAGATTCAGGGCAATGGCCGATCCTATGACCTCAGCCATATCACATGCGGCAATGGCGATCTCGGCCCCAACCCATAACATCAATGATACCGGTTTACTAAAGTGGTCACGGCAAGCCTGGGCCAGATCGCGGTCAGTGGCAATGCCAAGCTTCAAGGACAAATGCTGCAATAAGATCGCCATAAAATTAGAGATCAATATCACGGATAATAAGGTATATCCATATTTTGCACCTCCGGCCAGGTCCGTTGCCCAGTTGCCCGGATCCATATAACCGACCGCCACGATAAGCCCCGGGCCAATAAATGCCAGCATTTTACGGCCCCAGGAAGCCGATGAGGAAACACGGATGCTTGAGTGCACTTCCGATAAACTTACTGTTTTACTGTCCTGCCGCCAGCCCAATTTCATAACCCATCCTTGTTATCGCACTTCTTGCAGATCCCGTAAAAATGCATTTCATGGCCCAAGATCTTAAAACCCTGCTTTTCCAGATACGGATGGTAAACCTCGTCCTCTTTCCGGTCCGGAAATTCAATGAAGCTGTGGCAACGTACACATTGCGCGTGGTGATGGGGTTTCTCATCGTACACATGCTCGAAATGGTGGTGTTTGTCCCCAAAAGCAGTTTCGCGGATGATGCCGGCTTCAAGCAGATCCCGTAACACCCGGTAAACGGTCGCCCTGGAAACATTCAACTTCTTTTCAGAGAATTTCTTGGCCAATTCCTCGGCGGTAAAATGCCCGTGCGTATCCATCACCTGGGAAAAAACAAGCCCCCTGCCCTTGCTGTTCCTTAGCCCCGCCTTGTTCAAATAACCCAGGAACTTGGCGCGCTCGTTATGGATGACCTGTGTGTTATTTTTGACCATATGAGATAGTGTATCATTTTAGTGGTTAAAGTCAAGGATGCCTTATTGCTATATATGCGTATATGGTTAAGGGTGTTGTGAACGAAACATTAAGGGATTTTTTACCAATGTCCGCGGGGTTTTAAAGTGAGTTTGTTCAAATTAAGAGAATCTTTAGAACAAACGAACTGTAAACCGATGCGGACGGTAAAAATATCCCGTTTCGAGAACAATACCTGTTAACCATATACATGTAGAGATATTATGAGGAAGGCTGCGCGCATGATTCGCGCACGATCAGATCCGGCGTGAGCACACGGTGGACAACGCCCTTTTGCTTGCCCGTCATTATTTCATAAATGACCTTTGTCGCCTCTTCTCCCATGGCAAACAGGGGCTGTTTGATGGTTGTCAAGGCAACGGGGCCGAAAAGGCCGGCGGGATTATCATCAAAACCAATAACGGAAATGTCATCGGGTATCTTAATGCCGTTTTCCATGGCCACGGAAATGATCTCAAGGGCCATATCGTCGCTGGCCGCAAAGATGGCGGTCGGAGGGTTCTCCAGCGAGAAGAAACGTTCCGAGGCCTGGCGGGCCGAACGGCGGGAATAATCGCCCTTATAGACATATTCCGGGGGGCAATCAACATCATGCTGTTTCAAGGCTTTTTGAAAACCCTCAAAGCGGTCAATACCCGCCTGGGTCTGCATATTTCCGGTGATGGTGGCGATACGCCTGTGGCCTAAATTGATCAAATATTCGGCGGCCAAAAACCCGCCTTTGATATTGTCAACGGCGATATAACTGACGTTCAAATCTTTGACGATATGATTGATGACCAGGCAAGGGGTGTCTTCACGCACCGCGGTTTCCACTTGGGGCAGGTTTTCAATGATATCCGCGAAAATAAGTCCGCCGGCAAAATTGGACCTTAACGGATTGCTCCCATCGGTAATATGAAAGATCAAGTCCAGCCTCAGGGTTTCGCAGCCATGGCCGATGCCGCGCATAAGCTCCACCGCGTAAAAGGAGTGAAAGATGCCCGGATAACCCGGGATGACAAACCCGATGGCGGTGTTTTGTGTCCCCTTAGCCAGGCGCTGGGCCGTTGGGTTTGGCCTGAATTTTAATTCACTGATGACACCTTCGACTCGTTGGGCGATCTCTTTATTGACAGTGGGGACTTTATTAAGGACACGCGATACGGTGGTGATGGATACGTTGGCCCTGCGGGCGACATCTGTTATGCTGATTTTTTTTTCCACTTAATTAAACTTTACAATATCACCCACTTTTAGGACATCGGATTTTTGCTTGATATCGGCGGCACAGATATCACGGCGAACCTGAATGACCTCCAAAGTGGCTATTGCATTTGAATTCCGATAAACCGTCAGGGGATTACCAACGCTGACAGTGCTGTTTTCCTGGCCCAAGTCCGCGATGACAAAATTATTGGACTCATTGATGCTTATGATGGACCCTTGCCTTTTGCCTTCGCCGGCTTGTCCGGGATTAGATTCAGCCGCTGCCTGAGCTACATTCGCCTGCTGCTGGCTACTGTTAGCGGGGGCGTTAACGATGATGGGAGGCAATTCCATGCTTCCAGGGGTCGTCGATGACGGGGCGTTCTCAGCAAGTTTTTTGTCCAGCCCCTCTTTGATCTTCCAAATATCGTCGATACGGTTTTGGATGACACTTTCGGTTTCGATCAATTTCTTCTGCATCGCGTCCTTATCGTCCGTCAGCCTTGATACTGTCCGTTCAAGGTCAAGCTTGGCAGATGACAGGTCCCTGATCTGGGACATTAAATCCAGATTTTCCTTTTTAAGCTTGTCCGCACGGTCATTGACCGCCTGTTGGTCATCGCGGGAACGGGCCAGATCAATGGAAAGATTGTCCGCTAGATCCTGGCCGTATTTTATCTTTTGGATGATCTCATCTTTTTCATTGGATACCTGCTTGACCTGTACCTGAAGGTCGGAATTTTGCTTCTTTAACGCAACCACCTGCAAAGCAGCCTGATCCAATTCGCCTTTCTCTTTCTCGATCTCCACCTGCAAGGCGGCCTTTTGTTTAAGCACTGAGGCCCAATACTGATCTCCCTGGCCTGAAGTCACATCCACAGGGGCTGACGGCGCTGGACTGCTTTCTGCCCCCACTGAAGGAGCAGCCGCCGGGGCCTGAACGATACGGTCTTTATAAATTATTTGAGTCGGGCGATTTTTAAGCTTTTGCATCAGATCATCGCGTTCGTGGCTTATGGTCTGGAAACGGTTTTTCCAATCATCCCGGTCGGAATTAGCCTGATCGATCTGGGCCTGTAAGTCATCAGACTTGTGTTTCAAATCATCATACAGGCTTTGCGCCTGTGCTTTTTCCTGTTGGGTTTGGGTGATCTTACTGTTGAGCTGGTCAGCGTCATCTTCCAGCTTCTTGGCCCTGGCTGTCAGATTAGCCAGCTTGGATTGGTCATCATTAATTTGATTGTGTAAAAACTGGTTTTGTCCCTGCAGGGTTTGCTTTTGCATTAAAGCCAAAACCGCAACAGCTGCACTAATTACGACAAGCACTCCCAAAACCCAGACACTTACACGTACAGCCATTGACATACCAACGTCTCCTGAAAAATGCTTTATATATTATACAGAATATAACAAAGCCTTCACTTCAATACAAGAAAATTCAAAACAATTTTGTTTCTTAACAATTAAATTATTCATAACGTATATTATCTAAATAAAACGTACACGAGGAAGCGTTGTCATCCACATTGGCGATCCAGGCAAAGCCACCGCTGATGCAAGTCAGGTCTTTGCCACGCAGATCAATTTCATATTCTTTCCATTGCCTGGACAGGATCACAGGGCCGATCGAAGCAGTGTCTGAGTCAGGATATTCCCGTCCCAGGCCTACACCCCCGATCCTGAATTCGGCGATCTTCTCGCCGCCATTCTCACCCTTTGCCCAAAAGATCAATTTTTTAGCCCCCGTTAAATTATAACCGCCTTTGCGGTCCCCCCAATTATCCGCCGGGTTTAGCCAATACACACCCGCCCAGCGCCTGCTTTTTAAAGAACAGGTGATGTCATATTGGGCTTTGATACAACTTTTACCCTCCTGGCAATTGTCCCTCCATGCGTCATCCATTTTAATGCACTCACCGGTGGGCATATACCCCGAAGGCACAAACCGGTTGAGCGTCCCCTTGTCTTCATAAACAATGAATGGTTTGAAGGCCTTAGGCTGATCCTCGCCGGGGAAATCATTTTCTTGGGCAACCGCCAAACAGGAAAAAAGAACCAAAAAAATACTTAAGCAACTGCTGAATTTCATATTAATCTTTCTAAGGGTTAAGGGGGGAAGTGCGTAAAAAAGATATTAACTAACGGGGGACCGATAAGTAGTGACAGGCACGATTTTCTTTTAAAGAAAGTCGTGCCTGTCACTACTTATTTATTCCCCCATGATGACTAAACGTTATCCAATTCGCCTAATTTCTGCTGAGCGGCTTCGGCAGGTTTCCAAAACCAGCCACCCGGATCCCAGCATTGTGAATAAAAGAACTCGTTGATCACCCTCTTATAAGCACTGGTAGCCAGGTCTTTCTTCCCGGCATTTTGGTAAGCTTCACCTAAGATAAACAAAGCTGTACCAACGTCATTAAGGGCCCAATAGCTCATCGTCTTTTCTTTGGATTCCCATGGATATTCTTTCAGAGAAGCCTGCATATCCTTGGCTTTACCGGCATACAAAGATACTGTCTTGTTGGCATACGCTTCTACGGCTTTCAGATCATTGGCCGCAAGTCCAGCCCAGGCTTTTTGTACCAGGGCGCTTGAACTATAATCGCCGAAATCCCAACTGACCCCGGCAGCCATCATATCGAGTTTTTCCTTTGCGGCATCCGCGGGTTTCCAAAACCAGCCTTTGGTATCCCAGGCCTGGCCGAAAGAATAATCTTTCATTAATTTATTATACGCTTCTTTCGCCTCATCTTTCATGTTGGCAGCACGATACGCCTCTCCTTGAATGTAATAGCTTGTCGCCACATCATTCAGGGCCCAATATTTGAATATTTCGTCATTGGAACCAGTCGCGTAATCTTTCAAACCGGCCTGCATCTTGGCAGCCTGTGCGCCATAAAGAGAGATGCATTTATTAGTGTAGGCCAAGACAGACTCAATATCGTTCTGAGCCAATGCTGTCCATGCCTTGGTGGCCAATGTAGAGGAACGGTAATCCCCGAAATTGATGGGAGCTTTAACCCCCGCCGAAGGTTCAGGCGCGGATGTAGACGGCTGAACCGCGTCCCCTTGGGACACAGGCACCGGCTGAGCCTCTGAAGCCATTTTAGCGGCGCTGACAGCACCCTGGTCTTCCGCGAACGCAGACATCGCAGAACAACCAAACAATGCGATAAAAAATAAACCTAACCATTTTCTCATTACACTCCTCCTCAGTTTCGTCTCCACCAGATGTGGTGACTTAATTATAAAATCTTGAAACGTAATTATAAGTATAATACATTTTAGTGCCTAAATGCAAGTTTGGGCATGGGACGCTTAGGAATTCCAAAGTTCCTTATAAGTATAGTACACCTTCCTTGGCTCACGCAAGTAAGGGCTTTGACTGCCATTACCCTGTCCAAAGATACCAAACCACTCCTCAAAATAGTAACCTCCCGGGAATGGGCCTATCACATCAGCTTTGATATCATGGAGGGAAGGCGAATAATCCTTCCACCACTCATCCAGCCATTCAAAAGCCATGCCACCGACGGAGTTTCCAGCCCCTTCCGCGTAACCGGCACTATTATCAAGGATATCCAGCCAATTGCCTTTGTGATAATCAGCCTGGGCCTGCTGGGCCTGCCCGTAAGTCATGCTCGCCCCCCCATAGGCCGGAGCCCCGTATTCCGTGATAAAAGCCGGCTTGCCCGCCAGTTCCGCGACATCCTCCCAAAATGAACCGAATCCATAATCCCCGCGGTAGACATTAGCCCCAAAAGCATCCACATCTGGAGCGTCTTTACCGAATTTTTCCAAAAATAAAGTGTCCCCATTACAAATAGCCACCGGATGATTGGGATCGATCGATTTGATCATCCGGGCCACATCATTCACAAATTTATAATAGGCATCCGGTTTTTTATTCGCGTTGGAGGCAACGCCATAATTGTTCTCATTCCCCAAGACCCACATGAGGATATACGGCTCATCCTTGAATTCCATCACCATCTGCCTGACATATTCCATCATATTCTTCTGATGGACGGGATTTTCGTAATCAGTCCCCTCCGACCATTTGGCGCCGGAACCGATCGCGTATTTACCCAAGAAATTGCTCATGGCTACCTTAAAGCCGTATTCCTGATACATTTTTTCCAGGAAGGCCTTATCGGATTTCATATAAGTTTGATAATAAATACGCAGGGTATTGACCCCCATTTCCTTCATCAGCTGAAAATCCCCCACCACTGGTTCGTCATCATGGCGTTTATTATCCCCGTACAGGTCGACCCATGACTCATAAGGCGCGCTGATAGTACCGTCATGATGATCATCTTCCTGCATCCAGTCCTGCATGGTGCCGTCATCCGGGCTTTGGCCCACCCTGGTGGGCATATAACTCATGCCCTTGATCAAAAACGGTTTATTGTCCACGAGTAATTGCCAGTGCCCGTTCTCATATTTGACAAAACGCACCTGACCCTGTCCTGAATAAAATACCGGTTTTCCCAAAGGCATCGTGGGGCGCTGCAAGACAGATCTTTGGCTGTCTATTTCCGTCTCGGTCAATTTTTGGATCTTGCCCGGTTTGGTCTTGACCACATTATGGATGGGATCATCAGGATTGCTGATATGGATATTGCCTCCTGTAAATTCCATATGCAATTCAGGATGGACACGGATCAAGTATTGGATCTTATACACCGCCGCCTGTGCCGGATACCAAGGGGTCTGCCAATAGGTCCACGCGATGGTCGCCGGGAAATTAACAACCAGCGAGTGATACGCTTTAATGGCCTCGGGCAACATCCCTGCCTTTTCAAAAATTTGCCCTATATAAAATAAACGCACCCCCCACGATTCAGGAGCGGTCACCCATTTGTAAAAAGCCGCCTGCAAATCCGTCGTGTTGACAAAATCCCACTGACTGCCCTGAAGCCGCCCTGCTTTTAAAGCTTTTTTGTACCCCGGGTCTTTGTAGATTTCCGTGATATTAGGATAAATACCTTCTCCCAGCGCTGACATCAATCCCTGCTGGTCAATGATCTGATAATGGAAGTGTTCTGTCCCCTCATTCAAAAATTTGCCGAATTTCTCCCAGTCAATGACTTCTTCACCCGGGAATTTCAGCACCGGTATTGTTTTGGGCGCGATTTTCACGGCTTCCGCAGTCAGCGGGTTCTTGCCTTGCATGACATCGATGGAGTCCTTTGACTTTTCGGCAACCGACCAATAATCGCCCCGGCTGGGATCAAAGCTTTGCGACCAGGGATATTGGTCAATGATGTATTTGAATTGCGCGATGGCTTCGTTATTTTTCCCCTGATGCATGTAGGTTTCCGCTTTGATAAACAAGGTGGTCGCCACATCAGACATGACCTTGTAATCGCCGCTCTTGTCCCGGGGCGGGAAATTATTCAATTGGGACGCCATGCTTTTGGCCTTGTCCCCGTAACCTTTAAGTATCTCGTCAACCAGATCGGTAAGCGTTTTTAAGTCCCCCCGGCTGGATGCTTCCCAGGCTAAACGCACGATCTGGGATGAACTGCGGTCATCCTGCTGGGCATACGATGGTCCGGATATCAAAAGGAAAAAAACAGCGACGTAGAAACAACAATGGAGCCAACACTTTAATCTCATTAACCCATCACCTCTTCTGAAGTCAGTCCTTTGACGATATGTTTTTGCATGAACAAGTATACCATGATAATAGGGATCGCGGCCATCGTCAGGCCGGCCATCAGGACGGGATAATCGGTACTGTTGGCCCCCTGAAAGACCACCAGGCCCCTTTGCAGCGGCATCAATTTGGTATCACCCAAAAGCAGGGTGGAGAGGATATACTCATTCCAAACGTTGAGCGAATTAAAGATCACGATGACCGCGATGGCCGGCCGCGCGAAAGGCAGGGCCATATTCCACCAGACACCGATCTTGCCGCAGCCGTCGATACGGGCGGCATCCTCCAGCTCGTGGGGCATTTTATCAAAGAACGTCTTTAGGATCAGAATGCTCATGGATAGCCCGACATTGATCATGCACAAGATATAGCCGAAACGCGTATTGATCAAATGCAGCTTTGTCATAAGCACAAACAGGGCGACGAATGATCCCGGTAAAGGGATCATCATGGCCGCCACAAACAGATAAAAGATGATATTCTTGCCGGGAAAATCCAGCCGCGAAAAGGAAAAAGCCGCGAGGGATGAAACTAGCACAATGCCCCCCACCACGCAGACCGTATAGATGACGCTGTTTAAAAAGTACACCGCGAAATTACCCTTGGTCCAGGCGATGGCAAAATTGCCGAAATTCAGATGGTGCGGGATCAGCGACTGGTCCACAAAAACCGTTTCATTGGACATGAACGCGCAGCGGATCATCCAAAACAAAGGAAACAGGCAGATCACCGCGACAGTCATCAAAAAAACATGGATGAGCGTTGATTGGGTCATTCTCCAAACGACGTATTTGTTGGTTTTCATGCCTGTTTGACCTTATCAGATAATTTTTTTGTGATAAATGAAACGCAAACCAGGATCGTCCCGAAAATAACCGCCTCGGAACAGGCATAACCAAACCGGTTGGTGTTCTGCATGGCCGAGAATATCCGGGTGACAGGCACATCCGTATGGTTAACCAGCCCCTCATTGACCAGGGTCAGGATCAACACGAAAACCTGCATGCAACCCAATATCGTCAATATGACCACGACCAATATGACCGGCAGCATCATGGGGACGGTAATATTGGTGAAAGTCTTCCAAGCCCCTGCCCCGTCGATCTTGGCAGCCTCATATAACTGCTTGTCGATCGTCTGCAGCCCCGCTAACAATATGATAAATCCCCAGCCGAAGCCTTTCCAGGCATTGACTATGGCAATAGTTGTCAGGGCTGTCCTTGGGTCTCCCAGCCAGTCATGGACCAGTTGTGGAAAGCCCGTCGCATACAGGAAATGATTCAAAAGGCCGATATACTGGCCGTTTTGCATCTCCGGGTTTAAGATCCAGTTCCAGATAAGGCCGACCACGACTTCGGAAAGCACCGGGGCGATAAAAAATACCACGCGGTAAAAACGTTTCATGCGGATTTCCCGGTCACAGGCCAGGGCCAGGGCAAAAGCCAGCGCGTTCTGGAAGGTCAGGGCGATGAGCGTGATATATCCCGCGTGCCAGATGGAATCCCACCAGAGATTATCCCCCATCAATTCTTTGTAATTCGCCAGCCCTATGAAATGCATGGGGCCAATCCCCCGCCAATCATAAAAGGACAGGTTAATCATCTTGTAAAAGGGGTAAATATAAAAAATGCAGAAAATGGCAAAAGCGGGAAGGACAAAGAAGAAATTCTGAAAATTGTCCTTGATAACGGCCGCGCCTTTGAATTTTTGGTTCATTTTAATGATTCCCTTTGGACATCTGGAGGTCTTTGGCCTTCTGCACATCCTGGGCCACCTGCTGCGGTGTCTTCTCGCCGATAATAATGTCCTGGATCCCTTTATCAAAAGCTTCGCTGACCGAGGGGTCTTCATTGAGCGGCCATATGTTCGGATGGGTGGACTGGTCCATTCCCTTGGCAAACTCTTCTAATAACGGGGATATCACCGACAGCGCTTCTTTATTGGAAGGCAAATTATATGTCTCACGGGCTAACACCACCTGCTGTTCTTTGGCCGTCAGCCATTTCAGAAAGGCGATGGCCTTGTCTTTATTAGGCGAAGAGCCGTTAACCACGAACGAAGATCCGGAACTTCCCCAAATTTTAAGCGGAAACGCCGTGCTGATGGGCGGCGGCGGTATGACACCGTAATCCAGGCCGGGATTCATGTCGTGATAGACATTAACGCACCAGGAACCGTTGAACGCGAACGCGGCCCTCTCCAAAGCGAAATCCTGCTCGGCGTATTTATTGCCCTTGGTGACTATCCCGTCGATCAATACACCCTTGTCGCGCAATTCCGTAAAGATACTAAAAACCTTGATCCAGTCTGGGTCCGTATACTTGACCTCACCGCGAAAAGTCTTGAAGATCTTCTCTTCGCCCATGATATTGAAGGCATAATTGGAAGTAAAACAATCCAGCAGCCACAGTTCGCCCCAACCGGCAACAAAAGGCGTTATCCCCACGCGCTTGAGGGCCTGGGCGTCTTTGATGAATTCATCAAATGTCTGGGGAGGGGATTTAATGCCGGCCTTGTTCAGCAGTTTCTTGTTATAGATCATTTGAATGTTCGTCACGTCAATGGGGACGCCGTAGATCCCGGGCTTGATATCGTAAATATTGCCGGAGGTGAAGCTCCTGTCCGACAATGCCTTTTCGAACAAGCTATTCTCCCAGGCGCCGCCGTCAGCCGACATCGCGTCGGTCAGGTCAGCGACCAGCCCCGCCTTGATAAAATCGGCCACGATGGATTTCTTGTCAAGGATGCCGTAAATATCGGGCAAAACATTGGCTTGGGCCGCGGCGATGATCTTCTGGGAGTAGGAATCTGACGGAGCAAACAGCTGAATGGTGACTTCTATGCCGGTTTCTTTTTGATATTCCTGGGCGAATTTCTGGAAGGTGTCATTACGGTCGGTCATCCAGTGCCACAGGAGGATCTTATTGCTTGGGCTGGAAGGCTTAGAACATCCGGCCAGAGCTGCCAATACCAAAAAAGAGCACAAGATAAGTGATTTCCGCGTTAACATATGAAAGAAAAATTTAACACAGACGGGAAGGTTGGTCAACTGAAATAAAGATGGGGTTTAAGACGCTTTCCCTCTCCTTGCTTCCAGCTGTTTACGGATCTCATAAGCCTTATCTTCGGTAACTTCAAAGGTCAATATAATAAATATAGCCAGTATAGAAGCCACGATCGGAATGCCGATGTCGCAAAGCCTCATATATAATAACGTTTGGGTTGACTGCAGGCCGCCCAGGGCAACATTAAAACCCGTCGCGTTAAGAAGCACCCCGGAAATAAGCGACGCGGCTGCCTGGCCTAACTTGATCATCCACCAGTAAATGGCGCCAAAAGTCCCTTCCCTCCGTTTGCCGGTTTGAAGTTCGTCAAGGTCACACACATCGGCCAGCATGGAACTGACGATGGTAAAGACCGACCCCAATCCAAAAGCGATGAAAGGCGCCGCTATAAGCAATAAATAGGGATGCTGGGGATTATACCCTATCCATTTCAAGGCATAGCCGACGATCGAGATGGGGATGGTAATAAGAAAGGTATTGCGCTTGCCGATCTTTGTCGCGATCCATGTGATCAGGGGGATCACGAAAATAAAATTCGAAAGCGCTGTCACCGTGCCAAACCAGCCCAACAGGGTTCCGCCTTTCCCGTAATCACCGCCAAAATCATAGAAAAAGATCACATAGGATGTAAACGCGGACGCAAGCATGAACCCATTGAATACCAGAAAAGTCATCAGACAAAGTTTGACAAAGGGGCGGTTTTTAAAAGCGATGACGCAACCGCTAAAGAAGTGTTCCATCACTTCCTTGGCGCTTTTTTGGGCAGGCTTGGGAGGGTTGACAAAAAATTCTTTGTTAAAAATGGCCGGAAGGATGCCGCCGACCGCGATAAAAACGCCGAAAACGATGGCAAGGGTACGCGCTCCCTGCACCACATCCTTGGTCGTATACATAAATTTAAACAACCAGGGGGAAATGAGCCACGCGATCTGGGCGATAGTATTTCCTATCCCCTGCAGGCGCGTCCGTTCGTGATAATCCGGGGTCATTTCAAAACCTAACGCGATCCAGGGGATCGCGAAAAAAGCAAACGCGACGACAAAAAAGCATTGAAGTACTAAAAAATACCAAAAATTATAAATTTCACCGTTTTGCTTATGGAGTTGGAACAATAAGGCGAATAAGATCCCCGATATAAGGGCCCCGAAGAACATAAACGGCCTGCGGCGTCCATAGCGGTTACGGGCATTGTCTGAAACATACCCGACCAAAGGGTCGGTGAAGGCGTCGAGAAGGCGGGGAATGGTGCCGACAAGGCCGACTAAGACCGGATTCATCCCTAATCCCAGGTTCAGGACAAGGACCATCGCGGAGATCGCGGCCGCCTGCATCTGGTTGACCAGGGCCCCAATGCTGTATACGGCTTTTTGAAAGATGGGAATACGGTCTTCAGGAGCAGTTGTATGGTGGGATGAATGCTCCATTACTTCTTCCATTAACTTCCTCCAGGTTCATTAAAAAGCAAAAATATATGAATTAAGAAATCTAACACAGTCCACCAGCTTGGTCAAATGAAAAATACCCGTTACTTTCTATATTTGCCGGATCCTGTGCTGGATGATCCGCCAATACAATTTCAAAGCCGTAGATAAATTTATTTTCTTGCCCGCGTTCCTGGAACGGGCAACATAGGATATGGGAACTTCATGGATAAAGATCTTCTTCATCAGGAATTTCACCGTCATCTCCGTGTCCATATCAAAATGGCTCCCTTCAATGATAATCCCCTCAAAGGCCTTTTTGGTGAATACTTTGTAGCAAGTATTGATATCGGTCAGTTTTACCTTAAATAGGATATTCACCGTCCAATTGGATATGAGATTGGCAACACGGTTAATGGGCTCCATGCGTTTGATGCTCCCTAAAAATCGCGAACCGTACACCACATGGGCCTCTCCGTTTAATATAGGATCAAGAAGCTGAGGATAAAATGCCGGGTCATACTCTAAATCCGCATCCTGGATCAGAAAAACATCCCCTTTGGCATTTTTGATCCCATTCAACAAAGCCGCTGTTTTTCCGCTATTGACCTGATGGATGACGGTTATATCCTTGTCCCCCTGATACCGGGCCAATAGACGGGAAGTGCCATCGCTCGATCCGTCATTGACAATGATGATCTCCCTTTCGACTTCGGGAATAAACCGTACCGCCCGGACCTTGTCAATGATGGGGGCAATCGTGGCTTCTTCGTTATAAACGGGGATGATGATGGATAATTTCATGCTTTATTGTTTTTTAAGCGTTGATCGATCGCCCACATGACATCGCAAGGCCCTATCGCATCCATGCACGGCGCTTTCTGCCCACAAAAATATCCGGGCTCTGTCCTGTAACTATACAGGCAAGGGCTGCAGGGGAAACGTTTATAAATAACATCATGCAGGGCCTTCTCTTTCAGGTCAGGCCCATATAGATCAACGGAACTGGGGCCCCACAGAGAAACTGTCGGCGTTCCGACAGTTTTGGCCAAATGGAAAGGCCCCGTATCATTGGTGATGAATAATGGCAATTGGGATAGCAACGCCAATAATTGATCCAACCCAAGCTTTCCGGTCAAATTGATCACCCTGCCCTGCCATTGTGAAGGCAACATGGTCAAAAACTCACGGGTATACGGATCTTCATCCTTAACTCCGGTTAAAACGATGTTCCATTGGCTGTAACGGGACAAAAAGAGTTCCACCAGCTCCACGAATTTAGGCAATGGCCAGCGGCGGAATAAAGCCAGTTCGCTGGCGTGGATATTAAGGCCGATGGTTTTGTTTAAATCGGGCAAATTCCATCTTTTTAATAATTCCAGGACCTCTGTCTTTTGATCATCGGTGATCACTAACCTTTTTATCTCGTGATGATGATCTTCTATACGCATCGCACTGGCGAACATACCGTAAATTTCATATATATGCCGGCTGTAATTAAAACATATCGGCACATTCACCAGGGAATCCCTCCAAAATCTGGCAATATGAAAACCCATGCGCAAAGGCGCCCCGGATATGAACGACATAATGGTGCTGAATTTTGAATAAAATTCAATATCCATCACGATATCTATCTTTTGCCTTCGGCAGTATAAAATTGACCGCCAGATGCTTCGTAAAAGGACAAACGGGTTGTCCGTATCTATGACCAACACCTCATCGGCCAGTGCCATGACTTTCAAAATTGCCAGGTTTTCCCTGAAGGTAAGAAAAATGATCCTGGAATCTTTGTATCTGCCCCTGATATCTGATACCAAGGAAGAAGCCAGGGCGATCGACCCGATCCCAAAGAATTTGATGATCAGGATATTGCCCGGAGGAAGGGATTCAGGGGGAACGGTCAAATACCTCTTATAAAAAGGATGGAATAGTCGATTAAAGAACGCCAGGATGAGGCATATGGGGCAGCCGATCCAATGGTCGATAAACTTCAAAAAATTGATCTTTTCATTTCCCAAACGGCTCATCGCTCTCCTCAAATCTTTACAGCCAAAATGGCAATATTATCCACCTTGACCTCATGGATCATTTTAATACGGCTTCTGGCCTTAAGTGCCAGGAATGTGTCAAGATAATCCCCTCCGAAGACGATGTAATTGACATTCTTAAGGACGGCAAAATTGATGACTTTATCCCAGTCGGATATGGTATAGGGAAGGCGCATAAAATCTGAATCCGTCAAATAAGACAAATAACTGCTGCTGGATGACATGATCTTGGCGCGTTGGGGGATGTCCCCCGAAACTTTCCTGACCCAAACGGCCGTTTGCCGCCATGCCTCATCCTGCTTGTTTTCGTACCTGAAAAACCTGCTGATCTGGTCGATCTGCTTGCAACTATTGATAAAGTAAATAAGAACAAGCGAAATAGAAATAATAACAACCGTGTTCTTTAAGAATATTTTATCCTTTATTTCCTTTTTCATAACACCATAACCTGTATTCAGGATAAAAAGCCATAAAACAAAATACAACGGCATAAATGGGAGCAAGTACCTGTAAAGTACAAGGACAAAAGGGATAAAAATAAAACCGGCGGCAAAAAATATAATATGCATCAAATTAAATTCCCATTTAAGAAATGCCCCGCAGGCGAAAAGCAGGATAAAAAATGACCCCTGAAATATAAAATTAATATCCCTTCTTGAGTTTGATGAATGCTGCAGGATCCTCCATGCCTGGTTAAAATCATCACCGACGGCCTTGCGGACAGCGGCCTGCTTGAGATCGATCTCTGGATTTATCTCCACTTCTGTTGATGAAACATCCCTCAAAATCCCATCCCAGCCATTGCCCCTTAACTCATAAAAAACTTTGTTGCCCTGCGGGCCCAGGTCATAAAACCTTGATTTTGCGATATTCCCGCCAGGCAGCACGGTAAAAGTCATTTTCTGGGTTATCTTATTTAACCCCCATAGGTATTTATCCAGGACAAACATCGGATGCTTGAAAAAGAAACTGTATTCACCGGCGGCCTTTATACGGAGAATATGGCTGTATTCTGTCCCTTGTTCATTCAGCCCGGAGATCCTCTCTTCCCGATAGTCCAATCCGTTTTCATACGTATAATTCCCGTCATAAAACGCGTAGGTCGAGATACTGGGGACCTTCCCTTGAGAGCCGTTATGAAGCAACAGATGATAGCTTATCAAAAGCGGGGCCGCTCCTAAAAGAAGAAACCCGCAGTACTTGGCCGCGGCTTTCAGGCCCTGCTGATGACGGGCATAATAATATATAATGGATGCCATGCCCGCAACACCAAACAGGATCCCGGAGAATTTGGTCAAATACGCGACACCTATCAAAACGCCGGCAAGGACACATCTTCCCGCCTGGTGCGTTTGATCCGTCAAGATATCCCATATGAACCAGCAAATGATAATGATCAAAAAACTGTAAAAGAAATCCATGTTCAGAAGATAACAGGGCTGTATGCCAAAATAATAAGTCGTGAATACCGCGGCCAGGACGGCGCATTGAACATTCAGGATCTTCCTGACCAGGGAAAACAGGGGCACGATATAAAAGCTCGCGCAAAAAATACTAATATACTGGATCGAAGCGACAAAATTCTTGGTGAGGAAGGTAAGCAAATACACCAGGATCGAAAAGAAAGGCGGGTATTGGATAGGAGTATCCAATTCCCAACGGACAGTGAAATCCAAGTGATGGAAAATATTCTTTGCTAATTCTATATATCCATAATAATCCATCCCGCTGTATAAAGGAGGCATGTGCCGGCAAACATACAGCCTTAATACGAATAACAGGAAACTGACATAAATGACCACAGCATCAGGATTGACGGATTTTTTAACTTCCATAAGTCTTTCTTAGGTCTTTATTACCCAATTTTGTTCATTGGCCCCGATTATTTCATGGATCATTTTAATACGCCCATCTCGGCCATGGGCATTAAGGCGCAGCCACCCTCTAAATGAATTGACATAATCCCCGGAAATCACCACATAATTGACCTTTTTAATGATGGCAAAATTGATTACTTTATTCCAGTCAAAGATCAGGTAAGGAAGGCGGATATAATCTGAATCGGTCAAAAAGGACAAATAATTACTGTCGAACGCCATGATCTTGGCGCGTTGGGGAAGGCCCGCGGCATCTTTTTTGATCCATTCCGCCGCCCGCAGCCATACCTCATTTTGTTCAACTTTTTGCCTGAAATACCTGCAACTCTGGGAAATTTGTTTGCAACCGGTGGTTACATAAATAAAAACGAGACAGGCAATAACGATAATGACGATATTTCTCAAAAAAGCTTTATCTTTTATTTCTCGTTGAATAATACTATACCCGGCATTCAGGATAAAAAGCCATAATACAAAATATAACGGCATAAACGGCATCAGGTAACGTTCCGCGGGGTTACATAAAGGGATCAATACCATCCCAACGGCATAAAGGAATATATGTATCAAATTAAAATGCCACCTAAGATATGCCCCGCTGGCTATCAGCAGGAATAAAAATGCCCCCTGGAAAATGAAGTTGATACTCCTTCTTGAGCTTACGGATTGCTGCAAAATATGCCAGACTTGAATTGAATCCCCCCCTGTCACCTGCCTGACGGCATCCTGCGTCAGATAATAATCAGGATTTATCCGCACTTCCGTTGAGGATATTTCCCGCAAAATACCATTCCACCCCTCTTTCATGATCAGATTATATTCCCTGTTGCCTTCAGGGCCGATGTCATAAAATCTTGTTTTGGTAATATTCCCGCCGGGAAGTAAGGTGAAGGTCATCTCCTGCGTTATTTTGTTCAAACCCCACAGGTATTTATCCAGCACGAACACCGGGTGTTTTAAAATGTAATCGAACATATTGTTATTGTTTAAAAAGGCGGTATAAGCATACTCCGTCCCTTCTGAATTAAGTTCGGAGATCTTTTGGTCCCTGTAGATCCATCCTTTTTGATAGACATAATTTCCATCAAAAAACGCGTAGGAGGCTATGTCAGGCGTTTTCTTTTGAATATTATTATTAAGGAGCAGGTGATACGTGATGCAAAGGGGAGCAGCCCCTATAAGCATGAGCGCGCAATACTTAATACCCGCCTTAAGCCCCTGTTGATGCCGGGTAAAATAATAAAGGACCGACGCAGCGCTGACCATGCCAAAAAGCATCCCCGAATATTTGGTCAGATCCGCGATGCTTATCAGGACTCCCGCGAGAACATACTTCCAGGCTTCGCGGCTGTGATTTGTCAGCGTATCCCAAACTAACCAGCAGATGACAATGATCAGGAAACTGTAAAAGAAATCCATGGTGATCATTTGGCAGGGCTGAATGCCAAAATAATAAGTGGTAAAAACGACAGCTAACCCGGCGAGATATATATTCAGGATATTCCTGACCAAAGAAAACAGGGGGACGATATAGAAACTCACGCAGAAAATACTGATAACCTGGATCGATGTGACGAAATTCTTGGTCAGAAATGTCAATAAATAGATCAGGATCGAAAAAAAGGGCGGGTATTGGATCTGACCGCCTAATTCCCAATGGACGGTAAAATCCAAATGATGGAAAATATTCTTGGCTAATTCTATATTCCCGTAATAATCCATCCCGTCATACCCGGGAACAACAAAGCGGCAGGCATACAGCCTTAAGAGAAATAGCGCCCCGGCCACATAAATAACAATTACATCGGCATTGACCGCGGCCTTTTGTAATGGATGGATATCGGGTTTTCGGGCTGGCATCAAGGTTCCTTAAATCTTAAATAACCATACGGTGTTATTCTTCCAGTAAATCTCATGGATCATTTGTACGGTTCCAGGCACGGACTTTTGATCGCTATCTACCCATAATTTATGGGGGGCTTCGTGAGGGAAATTGGCCTCGATCAGAAGCCTGTTGAGCTGATTTAAATCCAAAAAATTATAATCCCCCCCTGCTTTTAACCGGTAAATAAGATACGTGGACCCGGTAGGCCATACAGGCATAACCTGATATAAATCCCTGTATCCCAACAGGTAATTGAGCGATTCAATGGGCGAAAGCCCGGCCGGCACTTTGGCCTTTTCCATGACAGCGCTTTTGGCTTTAATGGCGGTGACGAGAGCATAAGGGCCCGCCGGTCCCTTAAATTCATTTTCTGAGAATTTCAAAAAAGAGGTTATACCATCCCAATCAATGGCTATATAGTTGACCTTCTTAATCAGGGCAAAATGGATGACCTTTCCCCAATCGGATATGACGAAAGGAAGCCGTATAAAATCCGAATCGGTCAAATAGGATAAATAATTATTGGAACACTCCATGATCTTGGCGCGCTGGTGAAGCCCCATGGAATCAATTTTGACCCAATCAGCCGCTCTAAGCCATAATTCCTTTTGCTCTAACGAGTTGTTCAAATACCTGTAACGCTGGTATATTTGCCTGTAACTGTCCACCCAATAAATGGAAATAAAAATGACAAAAATACCAACGGCCACGCAACGCAGGAAAACCTTATTGGGCATAATGGATCTGATAGAACTATAAACAGCCTTGAAGATAAACAGCCATAATATAAAATAAAGCGGCATGAACGGCATCAGGTAGCGTTCATTGATAAAATAAAAAGGGATAAGCGCCATCCCGATGGAAAAAATTAAAATATGCGTCAAATTAAAATGCCATCTAAAATACATGCCGCTTATCATGAGGAGCAAAAGAAAAGCCCCTTGAAAAACAAAATTGATATTCCCTCTTGAAATCAAGGACCTCTGCAGGATGTCCCAGACCTTTTCAGCATCATCCCCAACCAATTTTCGGATGTCTTCCTTCTTTAAAAAATAATCAGGATTGACCTGAACCTCTGTTGAAGATACCTCGCGTAATATGGCATTCCAATTGCCCGTCCTTAACTTATTAAAATCATCCTTCCCCTGGGGGCCCATGTCATAAAACCTGGATTTCGCGATATTCCCTCCTGGCATCAGGGCAAAGGTCATCTCCTGGGTCATTTTATTTAAACCCCACGCGTATTTATCAAAAACATAGGCCGGGTCTTGTAAAAAGAACTTAAATTCATTGTTCCCCTCTAAGAAAGACACATAGGCGAATTCCGTCCCCCCCCTATTGAGTTCGGAGAGCTTATCTTCCCTGTAGTCCCATCCTTTTTCAAATACGTAATTCCCATCGAAAAACGCGTAAGCGGCGATGCTGGCCATATTCCTGTGAGTATGTTGAAAAAGGAGCAGCTGATAGGCAATTAATAGCGGTGCCGCTCCCAAAAGGAGGAAACCGCAGTACTTAAATCCTGTCTTTAGGCTGTGCTGGTACCTGATAAAATAATAAAGGATCGATGCCATGCCCGCGTAACCAAAAAGGATCCCCGAATATTTCGTTAAATACGCGATGCTTACCAATAGTCCCGCCAGGGCATACCTCCCCGCCTTGTGCGTTTGATTGGTCAATGTATCCCATATCAGCCAACAGATGGTGATGATTAAAAAGCTGTAAAAGAAATCCATGGTAAGCATATGACAAGGCCGTATGCCAAAATAATAGGTTGTGAATACAGCCGCTAAAACGGCAAAATAACCATTAAGGATTTTCCTGGTCAAAGAAAATAACGGCACCAGATAAAAACTCGCGCAAAAGATGCTCACATACTGGATCGATGAAATAAAATTCTTGGTCAGAAAGGATAACAGATAGATAAGAATGGAAAAGAAAGGAGGGTATTGAAGGGGGGCGTCCAATTCCCAGCGGACGGTGAAGTCCAAATGATGAAAAATATTCTTTGCTAATTCTATGTAACCGTAATAATCCATCCCGTTATAATCCGGGACAATGTACCGGCAGGCATACATCCTTAACAAAAATACCAGGAGACTGAAATAAATGATGAGAGCGTCCGGATGGACAAGATTTTTATTGATGATACGCATAGGGAAAAATCAATTATACCAGAATTCTTTACAAAATATGCCTGATAATATAATCGGCGAAGGTTTTATTCGCGTTAAAATTGGGATGCCCATCGGAAGCCAGGAATTCAGCCGTCCAATCATCTGTCTTAGGCAATAAAATGTCTTTCATCAAGTGGATCTTTATGCCTTCCTGCCTAAAGCGGTCCAGGATCATCCGGTCCTTCTCTCCATCCGGCCCCCAATAAATAACATGAAACTCCAGGCCGGGATATTGTCTTTGCAGTTCATTTTTGGCGGCCACAACGATCGCGATATAGGTTTCGATATCCTTTTTGTTGATAAAAGTACGCCCCTCTATAAAATTCCTGTAAATGGCGCTCTTGGCCAATAGGCCATCAATGAACCTTTTTACCGGGGAGTCATCAAAATGCCCGGCGTATTTTACCGTACCTTCGCGGGTTAGAACATACTTCGGCCCATGGCGGTCCCATGGATAATAACCCGCGGCCCTCTCCACATGAAAAAACCCTGTTTCATAGATCGCGTAGCGTGGTCTGCAATCAACGATCTTAGCCACCAGGCCCCGGTCGACCTGTCTCAACATTTGATGAGGGCCATAGCCCTGGAAGGCGAAATTATAGACCTTCCCTTTAGAAAGCTCCCCTACCAGATACGGCATGGTCTCATTATCATTCAATCCTTCACCAAAAGTAAAGGAACACCCGAAAAACAAGATCGCGTCATTACAATCATGGCCCTTAAACGGGGGGGAGATCCTTAAACCATCTTTATTGATGGTATAGATGGCATCATAAAGCAAACGGTTGCCATGATATCTCTGGCATGAAATTCTTATATTTTTCCTGGGAGCGTAACCCAAGACGTCATCCGTAACATAATAGCCCTTCTGGCTATACACGTAGGTGTCCTGTTTGGCGCCAAAAACCGCGGCGCAGGCCTCCAGCAGGACCCAGAAAAATAAAAAAACAGCCAGATTATAAATAATTATCTTGGCTGTCTGATGCTTCATGAGGGTCATAAAACGGCCGCCAGACGCTTTTTCAACCTGGCCCCATCGCGTTCATACCGGCGGATAAGATCACTGTTTTGCCCGTTGCGCCTTAACAATATGACCACCTTATCGTCTAAAAAGACCACCGCCCAATCAGGGTCCATTAACCGCTTTAGAATAAAACTTTCTTCATAGTCGCTGGACCAGTTTAAACGCAGGAATATAACATTAAAATGGTATTGCCCATCCAGCTTACGCCAGCTTTTATTGTCTTGTTGGGCGGGGATGAGGATTCTGTCAAAAAAATCTTTGGGGAATGCTTCTGCCCGGTTATCCACAAATAATTTCTGCGAAGGGCTCATGTGAAAGATCAGATACCCTCCGATGTCATAATTATTAAAAATGGGGCCTTTGAGCCTGTTTTGTTTGAAAAATCGGGCGGAATCATTGGCTCCCCGGGCTAAACCAAAGGCGGGCCTTAGCCTCCAATCCATATCCACCGTCAACGCGGCCAATATTCCCACCGCCACTAAAAGAATGGTCATATTCTTTTTAACAACAGCCGGCCAATTCCACATCCATCCCGCAACAGCAAGAGAAATCAATGGTATCCAAAAATGCCCATAAAGGGTGATCAAACGATTGGCAAACAATGAACTGACGCCTAAGAATAGGACCAGTAAAATTCCGCTGACATTCTTTTTTATCTCTTGATATTGCAGCAAAAAGACCCAGGAAACAAGTAATAATTCCAAACTGATGATATAGCTCCTCCACAGGCTCTGGGAAATTACATTAATGGAAGCAAATACGGGAAGATTCTCTACCAAAGAAAAATGGAAACCCTGAAACAGGCCCAACGGCAATAACGCGCCATTTAACCCGGAAGGATTAAGCAGGCACGCTCCCAGCATGAGCCAAAACAGCTGTTTAAAATCTTTGGATCCCTGGTTATTGTTTTCCATCTTGGCCTGCAGCCAGAAGACCGCTGTCAAAATGGGCCCCATAATGAAAAAAATATGAGTGTTGACCCATATTATCTGTAAGGCAATTAACCAAGCTCTCAAACGGCCGAAACTGAGCTTTCCTTTTATATAAGATCCCGACAGAAGCCAGAACAAGCCGCAGAATAATGTGCTAAATACCTCGGGACGGATATCTACCCGGCTTGCCACCAGGGGAAAGCTCAATAAACTAAAAGCGCAAGCGATGGGGAATGAAGAAAACCGTTCAGCCAGCTTAAAAAATATCAAAAAAGCAGCCAGCCGAATGATGATAAATAATACCGATAGGCCTGTAAATCCAAAGAAATGCCATGCCGTATAGCAAAATACACCAAAAAACCAATGATGATTGATGAAGGGATAATCCGGACAGGTGTAAGAATAATAATTTTTATATAAGACATCCCATGTCCCCCGCAGAATCAGCTCGCCGTTTTTGATGTGGCGGCCCAAGTCTATAGACGTCAGATCGATGGGTGCCGCTAACCGCCAGCTGAGACCAAGCAGGATCAGCGATAAAACCGTCCACTTTTTTATTCCCATTGTTCTAATAAGTTTTCTCCTTATTAGGGTCTCAACCAAGAGTTACTTTGATGACGGTGTCTTTGGAAAGGCAAGTTCTGGGAAGGGGGAGCTTTAAAGTTTCCCACTTTTTTGCGTTGATCAATATTTCCTTGATCGCATACTGCCCCGCATCCAGGGCTTGGGGATTATGGTATTCGACGCGAAGCCGATGTCCCGCGAATTGGCAGTTGACAGCGGCCACGCCTTTTTTATCAAACTCTTCTTTGGCCAATTGAGGGGCCAGCATTAAATTCCCCCGAAAGCCTCTTACGCCAAAGACGTGGATCAATTGGGTCAATACCAGCCAGCTGGCGGACCCGGTCAAATAATGGTACATGCCGCGGCCTTCCGAATCAAAATATTCAGGGATACCCGGATAGATCTTGCTGCGAACGCCGTCGCTGGCCATACGGAAGATGGAACGAAGCACCTGATAGCCCGCACGGGCGAATCCCCTCTGGTAAAGCGCCGCGGCATACATGACATTCATGTGGCTGAAAAATGCCCCGTTTTCCTTGGTCCCGTAAGCAAATCCAAATGCGCGGCCCAAATCCAAATAATGGCGCACCCCGAAATCCGTATTCAGGCGATAGCCGCCTAATTCCTTGTCTTTTAAAAATTGGTCGACACTGGCGATAACCCCCTCAATTTCCTCTTTGGTTGCCATGCCGCTCATGATGGAAAAGACCTGGCCTGTCAATGTCATGCGCACCCGCTGGTCCTTGAAGCCTTCCACCGCGTGGCCCTTGTTATCATAATATCCGTTAAACCACTCAAAAGTCCTTGTCCCTTTTGTGTACTGGACCTTTTCCTGGCGGCGGATGTGTTCGAAAATCCAATGGCCCTTGGCCCTTAGATCGCGCACCACATCCTTGAGGGGAAGATCAACCGTCTCCCCGCTTAGGGCCGGCTGCACACTATGGAAATATTTACCGAAAAGATGATTGTGTTTGGACTGGCAATCATCATAATTAACTTTCTCGCTTAATGTGTCCAATAAGATCAATAGTTCACGGGCCAGGCGTAAATGGCTTATTGACTTGATCGTGGCCATATCTTCTATAAGGTCCGCAAGGGCCAATAAATTCCCCGCGTAAAATGAAGTGAAGGCCACAGACTCGCCGCGATGGGCCGCCATATCCAGGCCGTCATTCCAGTCAGCGCTCTCCAGACGGATGATGTTGTGTTCCCCGACGTTAAAAAATTGGGTCAAATGCGTCACCAGCAGGTGTTCAAGGATGGTCCCTTCATACGCATGGCCTTTTTTATCCAGCAATTTATTCCCGTAGTGGCTGACCCACCCGATATCTTTATCATGCGTGCGCGATAATTGAGGGTCCCTGAAATAGCTTTGTTTATGCAAAAGGATATCAAAATCACCGCTCTGGTCGATATAAAGCTGCAGGGTCAGGAAGGGCCATGCCCCATGGTCCATCCAAACCCGGGTGATCGCGTTGCGGTCCGCCAAAAATTCTCCCGGTTTAGAACCGATGATGGTGGCGTTGCTGCCATCGATTCGGATACCCGCGCAATTATTGATCAAATCCTGGCGCACTAAATTGGGCTCGATAAGGATCAGTGACAACAGGTCCTGCCAGATATCCCTCCACCCGCGTCCCCCCTTGCCGTAATCATGGTCAGGCAAAAACGAACAGCCAAAAATACGCCGTAACACCGGCTGCAGGGCGACCCACCGCATCCAGGAATTAAAACCATCGTCCCTTGTGCTAAAGACGATCGACGAGATCTTTTCAAACCAATATTTTTTATTTGCTTCCAGGCCTTTGACGAATTTCTCCGGGGAATTGAATCGGCTGAAAATTTGACGGGTTTTGGCTTCATCGGGCGCGATGCCCAGCGCCAAGACATAAGATTGACTTTGCCCGGGCTTGAGAGAGGTGTCTTTGAAACGCAAGGCCCCCACCACTTCTTTGCCATTAAGGGCTTTGTCTGCCAGCAGGACGGGCTTATGATCCTCGTAAACCGCCTGGGGGCATAGCATTGAACCGCCATCGCCATAAAAACTGTCTACCGTCGGGAAAGAACCCGCGATTGCACCCGTTTTTTCCTGGCATCCATAAACATAATAAACCATGTGTGTTTCATGATGGCCCGCCTCATCAAAGGCCATGGTCCCCTGCATCAGCACACCCTCAGGGACCTGGGAAGCGCGGTTTAAAAGAGCGGTCACATGTTCATGGTCATGCTTATTGGCCAATGCGCGCCCAAAAATGGGAACGGCCGCCGTGGGTGTGAATTTGACGGGTTTCTTCGAAATATTCTTAACCGTCACCTGCATGAGCTCGACATTGTCACCATTGACCGGAACGAAATTGATGGCGCTTATTTCCAATCCAGCCGCTTTATGCGTGCGCTTAAGCTTGTGCCACAAGGGGCCAATTTCGAGGCAAGCGATATCAGGCGAAGCCCCCCGGGATAAAGAAAACACCCCCTTATCCCTGATATAAACAAAAAATTCCCTTGAAGGAAAACGCAGATCTTCCCGGGATGCGGGTTTTGTCAGGTAATGAAACTTATCGATCTTGATATCTCCGCTTAAAACAGGGGTGATGGCGGACTTGATACTCAGGGCATCTATGCCGCATAAAGGCGCGTAGATGGTTTTTATCAGGGCTGCTTGATCCGAGGTAAAACTTACTCCATCAGGCAGATATGTATAAAATGATTCAGAAGGCATAAAACTATTGGGTGGTTTTTACAAGGCAATATTATCGGAGAGTTTAAAAATACGCTGCATTTTGAGAAAATCCACGTAGGGAAATTGAATTCCGAGATCCCACATCGTTAAAGACAGGTCCAAAAATTTTACCCAAACCACGCGTCCGTCCAAAACCATCGGATCTCCGCCATCAGGTAATTCAACCTCCAAAGACACTTGATCGTCCAAAAAAAACCGCTCCTTGGTCAAAATACGGATACCTTGGGCGGATGCGTCGCGTAAAAAAACTTCTGTCCCGTAATCCTCTCGCGCGTCTTTGAATTTTACGGGAAAACGAGCTCTAAAACGCTCAAACAATCTTCGTTCTTCTTTTTGTTCCAGGCCGTTTTCCATAGCTGGTAACTCGTTTAAAGATTGTTATCCCAGCGTTTTGAACTTAAATATTTCTCTAAACGGGTTGGAGAGCCAGAAATAATCTCAGAAAACACCATGCCAACACGGTATTGGTCAGAGACCCCAATTTTACGCACCCATTTCACAACTCCAACAACCATAACGGGTTCTGTATTTGGTTTAAGAACGATCTCAAGCGCAATTTTTTGATTTATGCCAATGGACCGTGGAGAGATCAATCCGATCCCATGCTGGCTGATATCCAGTGTTTTAGTCTGGTCGAATTCAGAACCTTCCTTACCTTCCACAGGAACAAGGCAATTATACCGGGCTTCAGAACGTTGATTGGAAACAGGAGACATACTTAAACCTTACTTTTTATAAATATTGTTGGGTTAATTTGTGAAAGCGCTTTCTCTACTAATAGTTTAAAACATATTTGTTAAAAAGCAATCAAAATGGAATAATTATAATAAACCTTAACATACTGGGGTTGCTGTACTTAAGATGATGTAAAAAAATGCCGTCATAAATTAATTAATAATTAAGACTATTACGCCCTTTTTTAACCATTTTCATTGCGGCTGTTTTCCACAAATGCTATACTATCGACCATATGGCACAAAAATATTCCCGTTTTTCCAAATCCCATCAGCTCTCCTTGAAAGAATACGCTAAAATCAAAGAAAAACTCACTAAAGCCAAGCTTAAATTAACCTTTCCCTGGAAAATCAAGATCTTATTCGCCATCCCTCTCGTTTATGGCCTTTTCCTTATTTTTTATTACCTCACTCACCTACGTTATCTGGCAGAGCATTAAATGACAGTCACTGATTTTGCCACCTGTTTCATCAGCCTTTTCTTTATTTACCGAGGATACACGCGCGGATTCCTGCATTCGATCCTTATTCCCTTTTCAATATTAGCCGCCACCATCCTCAGCGGCGTTTATTATCAAATGACAAACAACATGATCGTCAGCCTGATTATCGGCTTGATCGGCCCTTTTGTATTATGTTTCCTGTTAAAATTTATTTTAAAACTATGGGTTCGCGCGCTGAATAACGATATCCAGCAACCTGGTTTCATAAGCCGCTTGGCGGGAGGTGCCCTGACGTTGATCTGGGGCTGGGTATTTATTGTCCTTTTCTTGATCCTGCTGGTTGTACTGCCGACCTTGTGGGGGAATTTGATGGCCGTGCATAATGATGTGATAAAATCAGCATCCTATCAAATCGTCGCCAAACCCATCAAAGAGGCTTTCTTTAATGGACCACCGCAAAATACCGTTGTGCCCTCCGACAATTCAACCATCAGGGATGACGCGAGGTCCCTGGCTGACGATCCGCGTTTCCAGGCCATAACCCAGGACCCCGAGATCCAAAAGGACATCGATGCGCATGACTTCGCCAAACTGATGAGCAACCCCAAGATGATGCATCTTGTCCAGCAGGTCATGAGCGACCCCGCGACCATGAAAAAAGTCTTCGCCATTTACAAAAGCCAGACACTCAACCATTCCCCCTTGCCTGACCAGTCTCCCAAAAATCAATAGATCATCGCTTTCATTCTATTCGGACAATGTGTTTCCTTCTCAGGCACGCTCGCCGCATCCAGCGATGCGGCTTCGCTAGTCACCGGGCTGTTTTGCCACCGAATATTAAAATGCCAGTGGACCTTGCCAAAACAGCCCTCTACTACCTTCGAAGAAAACACATTGTCCGAATAGAACTAAAGCAAATGTGCGTTACTTGCCAATGCAGAATTCGGAAAAGATGCGGTCCAGCAGGTCTTCGTCGATATTTCGCCCGGTGATGGCATCAAGCCCATTGACGGCTGACTTTATCTCCTCGGAGATAAACTCCAGTGAAGCGTTTTCGCCCAACAGGCGCAGGGCCCCCAGGAGGTTCTTCTGTGCCTGCTCCAAGGCTTTGATATGGCGGATATTGCTGACGAGTATCCCGTGGGTATCGAGATTTTTTTGGCCGCAGATCAGATCAACGATCTTGAGCTCGAGCTCATGGATGGACCGGCTGTCAAGCGCTGAAACCTTGATCACATTCCGGTCACCGAATATTCTTTGCGGGACAGACAGTTCTATCCGGCCTTCCAGGTCCATCTTATTAACGACCGCTAAAACCCTGGTTTTATTCAATTGATCCATGAGCAGCCTGTCCTGGTCTTCCAGGGGATGGCTATGATCCAAAACCAAAAGCACCAGATCAGCGCCCTTGATATAAAGTTGACTGCGCTTAACCGCTTCTTCTTCGATCAAGTCCCTCGGTTCCAGAATACCGGCGGTATCGACCAGGGAAATAGGGATGCCTTTGATCTGGGCTGATTCTTCCAGGATATCGCGGGTAGTACCGGCTATTTCAGTGACGATGGCGCGCTGTTCCTTGAGCAGGGCATTGAGCAAAGAAGATTTGCCGACATTGGGTTTGCCGCATAAGACAATGCGTATGCCCTCTTTAAGGACACGGCCGTTTGTTGAGGATTCGAGGAGCTTGACCAGACATTTTTCCTGAACGCGGACCCGTTCGATGAATTGCCCGCGGTTTTGGGCTTCAATGTCATCTTCGGGGAAATTGATGAGGGCTTCCGCCATTGTATAAAGCTTGATCAATTCTTCCCGAATGGCATTAAGCTCTATCGATAATTCGCCTTTTAATTGATGATGGCTCTGGCGTAAAAAAGTCTCTGTCTTGGCCTGGATGATATCGATCACCGCTTCTGCCTGGGTCAAGTCGATGCGCCCATAAAGGAACGCCCGTTTGGTAAATTCTCCGGGAGTTGCCAGTCGGGCACCGGCGGCCAGCACAGCCTGAAGCACCAGTGTCAATACCGTCATCCCGCCATGACAATTGATCTCAACGACATCTTCAGCGGTGTAACTTTTGGGGGCCCTCATCAGGGTTACCAAAACATCGTCGATGGTCTCATTTTTATTGGATTTTTCATAAACGGCCCTGCCATAGTGCACCGTGTGGCTCCTGCATTGGGCTAACGACAATCCGCCCTGAAGATGGAGGATGGCGTCAGCCACGGCGATCGCTTTTGGGCCGCTGACGCGGATGATGCCGATCCCTCCCTGCCCCGCCGGAGTAGCAATAGCCGCGATTGTATCTTCCATGCCCTTATACTGGTACATCCCATCAACTCCTTTTTTCCCCTGCTTTTACCATAGCTTCCGCGACGACAAAAATAGACCCTGTCACGACGATCACATCCTGCGGGCCGGCTTGCTTTAATGCTTGTTCCAGGGCTTGAGGCAAATCCTCAATGATCTTAAAAGGTATATCACCAAAATAACTTTTCCCCTCTTCTTGGGTAAAACCATGTGCCCGGGGATGAAAGGCCTTGGTCAAATAGACAAAGCCCACGCTTTCTTTCAGGGCGCCGCAAATGGCCTTGATATCTTTATCCTGGGAAACACCTATCACCAGGATCACCCGGCGGCGGGGGTACTCCTCTGCAAGGGTCTGGGCCAATACCCTGGCAGAAGCATCATTATGCGCGCAATCAACGATCACTTCAGGGTCCCGGCCTATCAGTTCAAAGCGGCCCGGCCAACGGACATTCCGCAATCCTTCGCGGATCGCTTCATCATCGATCTTAAACCCCATCGTTTTTAATATAGCCGCCGTTTCAACGGCCGTCGCGGCATTTAACACCTGATGGTTACCTTTAAGGCTGATCTTGAAATCTTTGTATTTTTCTGGATCGGCCAATACCGGCACAACGCCAAATTCTCGGCAGCGGGCAAGCAAAATATCCATCGCTTCCTTCTCTTGAGGGGCGATCACCACTTTCTGGTTAGAATTTTTGATAATACCTGCTTTTTCAGTCGCGATCTGACTGATCGTATTTCCCAATATCCGGGTATGGTCCAAACTCACCGGGGTTATTACCGCCACGACCGAATCCACGGCATTGGTCGCGTCTAACCGTCCGCCCAGGCCTGTTTCCAAAATGACCACATCCACTTTCTTCTTGGCGAAATAATACAAGGCGGCCACGGTCAGGACCTCGAAATAGGTAAGGACATTGCCTTCATTTTGGATGGCAGCGGCATACGGGCGCAGGACGCCTAATACTGAAGCTAACTCTTCGTCGTCAATAGACCCGCTGAAATCATCTTTGGACCCCAGATTACCCTTGTCCAGGATCCGGATGCGCTCATTGATCCTGTGCAAATGAGGAGAGGTATACAAACCGACAGCATAGCCTGCTTCCTGCAGGATACCGGCCAGAAACGCGCAAGTCGACCCCTTGCCTTTGGTGCCCGTCACATGGATGACCCTTAAGTTCTTGGGATGGTAGCCGGAGAGGTCCAGAAATCTCTTGATGCGGTTAAGGCTGAAATCTTCAGGGCGCAGTTTATGAAGCAGGGATTCAAAATTTGTAAAGGTATTCAAATAAGGATGGACTTCTGAAATGTTCATACGGAAGCAGCCTTAACAACGTCGAAGAAAATGGGATTATTAATGTTTAAAATGCCTGATGCCGGTGGTAACCATGGCTATCTTTTTTTTATCGGCTTCTTTGATCACGGCTTCATCCATAATGGAACCGCCGGTCTGGATGATGGCCTTGACTCCGGCCTTTGCGGCAATGGTAACGGTGTCCGGTTTGGGAAGGAACGCGTCTGAGATCATGACGCTGCCCCGCGCGGCTTTTCCCGCCCGGCGAATGGCATGGATCGCGGAGTCCACGCGGCTGGTCTGGCCGCAGCCGATACCGATGGTCTGGGTGCCCTTGACGAGGACGATGGCGTTGCTCTTGACATGTTTGATCAGTTTCCAGCCAAAGATCATGGCTTCCAACTGCGGTTTGGTAGGTTTTACCTTGGTGACTGTTTTTATTTCTTCCGGCTTGAGATTACGGTTATCCTTCTCCTGAAGCAAAAGCCCCCCGGATACTTTCTTAAAATCATAACGTTCCTGCTTGACCCCGTAAACATCCAATACCAGTAAACGCAAATTCTTCTTAGGGACAAAAAGGGCCTTGGCCTCTTCGGTAAACTCAGGGGCGACGATGCATTCCATAAAACCGCTCATGATGACAGCCGCCGCGGTTTTAGCGTCGACACTCCGGTTAAAGCCGATAATGCCGCCAAAAGCGGACAGCGGGTCGGATTGATAGGCCTTTAAATATGCTTTTTCAAGGGTTGGGGCCTGGGCCACGCCGCAGGGATTATTGTGTTTGATGATGACGGCCGCCGGGGCTTCAAACTCGCGGATGATATCGACCGCGGCGTTGAGATCAAGGATATTGTTAAATGACAATTCCTTGCCCTGCAATTGTGAAAGCCTCCCCAAACCTTCCCGCTGGACACTGTCCTTGTAGAAAACCGCGGCCTGATGCGGGTTCTCGCCGTAACGCAGATCCTGTAGTTTACTGAAGGAGAAAGCGATCTCTTTAGGGAACGATGAAAAGGAATTGTCCGCCTTGAAGCGGTTATTCAGGAATTCATAGATAGCCGAGTCATAGCGGCAGGTGCGCTCGAAGACTTCAATGGCCAGGTTGGTAAGCACCTTGTCTGATAAAATGCCGCCATTATTGTTAAGTTCGCTTAAAACTTCGGGGTAACGCTCCACATTGCAGATGACAGCGACACTTCTGTAATTCTTGGCCGCGGAACGGAGCATTGATGGGCCGCCGATATCGATATTCTCGATGGCATCCTCAAGGGTGATGTTCTTTTTCTGGACCGTTTTTTCGAAAGGGTACAGATTGACGACCACCATATCGATGAGGCCTATGCCGTGGGCGGCGATCTGTTTCATGTGATCGGCATTATCGCGCACGGCCAAAAGGCCGCCGTGGATCTTAGGGTGCAGGGTCTTGACGCGGCCGTCGAGCATTTCAGGAAAACCCGTATATTCGGAGACTTCCTGGACCTTGATCTTGGCAGATCGCAAAAGTTCCGCGGTGCCACCGGTGGAAATGATCTCCACCCCCAGTTTCTGCAGGCCCTGGGCGAATTCCACCAAACCTGTCTTATCTGAAACGGAAATTAACGCGCGCTTGACTTTGATCATTGCGGGAAAGGTCTATCTCTTGCCTTTTTTGCGTTTGCGTTCGGAAGGCTTGCAATAAAAACGGCGTTCTTTTAGCTCAACTAAAAAGCCGTCTTTCTGGCACTGCTTCTTGAATAGGCGCATTGCTTTTTCAAAACTGTTCTTGTCATTGACTTTAACTTCTAACATTACGTATCACTACTCCTTAGCTGTTTGTTTATGGGCTTGAAGGTAGGTATTATAGTATATGTTTGGCTATTGTCAAATTAGAACTTCTTGTCAAACACAATGCGGACAATATGCTGGGTCTGCAAAACGGCCGTGGTATAAAACGCCAGGGCCGGATTGGTGGTTGATGTTTGGACATTATAGGCCGGTCCCACCCCGTACTGGATGGACAGCAATACGTCTTTAGGCAATATCATGCGCGCCTCGAAGAACACATTGGCATAATTGCGATAATCCAGCTCGCGGTCATTGACCAGACGGTTGACATCATACCCCTGGGACAAGGTGTAGCGCGCGAAAAAACCTATCTTGGGCGTAAGCAGGTAGCTCGATTCGATCCCGTAATGGTTCATATTGTCGTCAATATTGCCGGAGAATTCTTTGGGATTACGGGTGTAATCCAAATAGACATGCCATTTATCCGTAGGGGTCAATTCCAGGCCGGTTTTAAAAATATTATAGTAAGGGTACGGGGCCTGTTCGAAATAACCCTGATCATAAAGGAAAGGGACGGATTGCTCATAGGTCCTGCCGTTTTTGATATAGGTGGAAAAATAGGAACTGTTCAAATCCCCCTCCGGGAAGTCATCGGTACCTAAAGTAACGTCATTGGTATATTCCCAAACGCCGTTGATCGCCGCCCAATCAGTCAACGCGTAGCGGCCCCCCAAAGAACCTGTTTTAAGGTCCGGGTCTTTGCCGCCCAAAACAGCGACATTGGCAATGCTCTGGCTGCTCGTGTTATCCACTGACAAAAATGGGTCCACGCCCGCGACCGTTTTGGGCAGGGCATCCCAGAGAAACAGCGCCTTGGCGGTGAACTTATCCGTTGCGTCGTAAGTCCACTGGGTGCGGGATACGGTTTCGATATTACTGTCATCATTGGCCATCACATGCCGGACATCCGCCAGGCCTTTAAGCTTCCCGTCCAACAAGTTCACATCCCCCCGCCAGCTGAAAACTGAGCGGCCGTAATCAATGCCGTTACCGATGGCGAATGGGGATAGGTCATCCTCCGACTGACTGGGGGATATGCCGGGTAAATAACGGTAATCCGAAGGGTAAAAGGTCAAATGATCCGCCCAGAAGCTATCACTGCGCGTCTGGTTATAATCAGAAAGGCTCGACTCGAACCCGCTATCCATCCGGGCAAAATAGATCTCGGTCTTATAAAAAGTTTCACCTTTCTCCGCGGGCTGCAGCCCAAAATAATCCTTCTTAAGCATATCCTCATCCTGCGGGGAAGCCGCCTCAAGGGACATATAATAGGCCCCTCCATGATATTTGGTGGTGTATTCATCGGAAGTTTCATCATAGATGCTGTTGGAATGCGCGTATTCAGCGGTAATTTTCAGCCATTTTTGCACCATCAATCCCGAGTCCACCGCCTCGGTGTAATTTTCGGCGTCAATTTCCTCATTGCTGTCATAACCTTGATGCAAGTCACCCACCGCGCCGATATAAAACAGATCACCGATAAATTGCTTTAAACGGGCCGCGCCTGCCAGGGCCGACATCTGATCGTAATTCTGCCAAAGGGTCTTGGGAGTGGCAATGGTGGCATCCAGGTCCGTTTCATCGGTGGGGCGCGCTTGAAGCGATACCCCCCGCAGCGCGGTCAGGCGCTGGCCGTCGCTGTCCCTGGTAAAGAACGACAGGGTCTTGTCCCATTGGCCTTTGTAAAAACTCACCGGATTGGCCCCGGTATTGACATTGCCCGGCTGCCAGCCGTCGATCCATGGGCTTTCCGCCCACCACTCCTTATTGTTAGACAAATGTAAGGGGTCATCGGTGGTCAAGGCCTGGTTTTCATAGCCCATGGGAAAGATCCGCAGTTTGTATTCATCCGTAGGGGCAAGGTCCACCCACGCCTCCCTGACCGGCTGAAAACTGTAATCCACATGAGCGGCGGGAATATTGAAAATGTTCGTGTAAGAAGATTCAATGGTCGTGGCCGGCACCGTATTGCCGTGAAGTTTTATTTCAGGCAGGGCAAAAGCATCCCCGTTTTGAAGGGAATTGACGATACTGTTGACCGTGTAACCGGTATTTCCCCAGGTCAAATATTGCACACGGACCGTGTCACCTCCCTCACCCTTAACAAGCTGAGCGTTGCTTTTTCCTGTAAAGCTCCAGGGGTCCGCCGTCAGGTTTAAATGCACGGACACCACCGCGGAAGCGATCGAGGCATCCATCACAACTTTCAGGCGGGAATAGATCGCCGGGTCATAAGTATTTATATTGTTGTTAAGTCCGCTGGATGAAAGGATGCGCCAATTCCTCTCGTTAAGATCGGCATTGGCGCGGGTAAATATCGCATTCCCGTCGGAATCGATCCCCATGGCCACGCGCGCGTCCCCGCTTATCTTGAAAGTGCTGGTGGACAAAAAGTTCATCGACTGGGATGAAGACTGATCGACGGCATTCAGGGCAGCGTTGATAATGCTGATCCTGTCCGGATCGCTGAGGGTAAAATCAGATTGCGCGAAGGCCCCGCCGCATAAGCACAGCCAGGTCAGCGCAAAGAACCATATTTTAATAGGTCGGGTCAACGTAGGTGTAAGTTTCTCCAGCAAAATTCCGCAAAGTATAACGGCCGTTTTTATTGGAAACCACATAGTCGGGACTGATGGGGATCTTGCCGCCGCCCCCCGGCCCGTCAATCACATAGGTCGGCACCGCGTAGCCGGTGGTATGCCCCCGGAGATTCTGGATGATATTGATGCCTGTCGCGACCGTGGTACGGAAATGCCTGGAGCCGACGATAGGGTCGCACTGGTAGATGTAATAGGGCCTCACACGGATCTTCAAAAGCTCATGAAAGAGCTTTTTCATCACTTCAGGTGAATCATTGACGCCGCGCAACAGCACTGTCTGGCTGCCCATGGGAATCCCGGCATCAGCGATCATATTGCAGGCATGCTTGACGCGCGGTGTCACTTCCTTGGCATGGTTGAAATGAACGCTCATCCACAGCGGCGAATATTTCTTGAACATGGCGATCAATTCCGGCGTGATACGCTGCGGCAAGGTCACCGGGATACGTGTCCCGATACGCACGAATTCCACATGAGGGATGGCTTTGACGGATGAAATGATATATTCCAGCATGCGGTCGCCTAAGGTCAGCGGATCCCCGCCGGAGATCAGCACATCGCGGATCTCCTTATGTTTACGGATATAATTAAGTGCCGCATCGTAGGTGGATGTATTGAGCGTGTGATTTCCGTCGCCGACCATGCGTGAACGCGTGCAATAGCGGCAGTACATCGCGCACATCTCATTGACTAAAAAGAGCACGCGGTCCGGATAACGGTGCACCAGGCCATGGACCTCGGAATTCTTTTCTTCCCCGCAAGGGTCGAGCATTTCATCTGCGGTCGTCTCGAACTCGTAATCCAACGGGACGGATTGCAAACGGATGGGGCAACCGGGGTCTTTTTCATCGATCAAGGCGGCGAAATATGGCGGGATGGACATGGTCAGTTTATCGCCCGCGCCGATGACCCCTCGTTCCTCGTGGGGTGTTAAAACCATTAATTTTGAAATTTGGTCAAGGGTGCGTATGCGGTTTCTTATCTGCCAACGCCAATCCTCCCAATCCGCCAGCGTCGCCCCCGGGAATAGTTTGATCACCCGCTGTTCTTGGGGGGATAAAGGGATATTGGGCCCGTTTGAAGAGGCGGCTGTTTCGTCCTTGCTTATCGTGGTCACAGGGCTCATTTTTTGTATGCGTCCTCCCGTATAAGCCCCAAACGCTTCAGGGCTTCATCCATGATTTTATTGATGATCTGGTTATACGACATCCCAACGACCTGGCCGAAAAGCATAAAGACATCGTCGGGGCTTAAATTCGGCAACGGGTTGATCTCCAGCACATAAGGGTCGCCCGCCTCATCCACGCGGAAATCCACGCGCCCGAAATCCCGGCAGTCAACTGACCTGTACGTCCTGACGGCCAGATCCTGCAAACGCCTGGCTAATTTCCCGTCAATAGGCGCGGGGCAGATATGCTCCACTAATTTCTCGGCCACATGCCGGTACGAATAAAATTCATTGCCCAGGTTGGTCTGCCCCGACATGGCGTATTGCACCACCGGCATGGCCTGCGGGGGCTCATTGCCGATAACGCCAACGGTAAACTCTGTGCCCTTGATAAACTCCTCAACCAGGGCCGGTTGATCATAATTACGGCAGATATGCTCCACCTGCTTTTTTAACTGATCAAAATCCTCGACCCTTGAATGCTGGGTGATCCCCTTGGAGGTGCCCTCATGCAGGGTCTTGACAAATAAGGGATAGCCTATGGTGTTCAATTCAGCTAAATCATCCTCCATGGTGGCTTTAAAATAACGCGCCGTGGGGATCCCGTCCGCGATAAAACACTTTTTGGCCATCACCTTATCAAGCGTGACCCCCAAGGTCAGGGCGTCAGCGCCGACAAAAGGGATGCCGTACAGATCCAAAATGGCAGGCACCTGAGACTCGCGGTTACGGCCTTTAAAACCTTCGGAAATATTAAAGACTATATCCATCTTCAGGTCATGATTGGCCTGCCGGCCGATCAATTGGCGCGCTCCGCCGATCAAAATAACTTTATGCCCGACGGATTCCAGGGCTGATTTGATGCATTCGATGGTCTTGTGCCCGTCGAGCTCAGCGGCCGCGTCAATAGGGTCATCCTTCGTCCCCTGCCAGTCGCTCTTTAAATCATATGTAATGCCTATTATTTTACTCATATTTAGGGCTTCTATAAATATAATTTTATTAATTACACTAATGGTTTTAGAGCCATAATTTATCAAAAATCCGCCAAAATGCTATTAAAATTTTCAATTCTGGCTTATGAGGGCATTGTCCTCATAAACAGCAAATTATGCTTAGATAAACAGCTGTTATGTGTGAGGAACGTTAAGGGATTTTTTACCAATGTCCGCAAGGTTTTACAGTGAGTTTGTTCAAATAAAGAGAGTCTTTAAAACTAACGAGCTGTAAACCGTAGCGGACGTTAAAAATATCCCGTGACGAATCACATAATAGCTGTTTATCAATAAGCGTAAGTCTGCGTTAATGCGCTTTGAAGAGATCGAACGCGGGGATGACAAGCAATAACAGCGTAAGGGTGATCAGGACAACGGTTGTCGACCACCCGACGGCATTTTGCAGCTTGTTGTTGACATGCTCCCCCATGATCTCGGGATTGTTGACCATCAATTGCATCGAGATCAATACCACCGGCAAAAGCATCGCGTTGATATCCTGCGTCCACAGGGTGATCGCGATCAAAGGCGCGTTGGGGATCAGGATGATGACACAGGCGATGACCATGATGGAAGCGAAAAGCGCGTAAAATTGGGGGGCCTCATCAACGCGCTTATCGATCCCGGCGTTAAAACCGAAAGCCTCGCAAATGTAAAAGGATGTGGCCAAGGGCAATATGGTCGCGGAAAATATGGACGCCACAAAAAGTCCGAAGGCGAAAACCGCTGATGCAAGGGCGCCGGCAAAGGGCTTGAGCGCCAGGGCCGCATCCTTGGCTTCATTGATCACGACATTATTGACATGCAGGGTGGCCGCGCAGGCGACCATGATAAAGACCGCCACCGCCACCGTCGCGACGCATCCGATGATGACGTCAGCCAGGGCCAGCTTATAATCATCCATGGTGGTCCCCTTTTCAATGACCGCGGACTGCATGTAAAACTGCATCCAGGGAGCGATGGTCGTCCCGACGATACCGAGCACCATGATCAAATAATCCTTGTCGAACTGGATCTGCGGCTGGATCAAAGCGAGGCCAACCTGATGCCAATCCGGCTTGGCGGCCACGGCGGAAACCACGTAGGACAATAGGCATACGCTGAACATCAGGAAAATACGTTCCGAGATCTTATAGTTCCCCTTGGTCACCAGGATCCACACAGCCCCCGCGGTTAAAGGCACGGAAATGTATTTGCTGATGCCGAAAATATTCATGCTTCCGGCCACCCCGGCGAATTCAGTGGCCGTGTTCCCGATGTCCGCGACCAAAAGTCCTAAAAATATCCAAAAAGTGACCTTAATGCCGAAGGTTTCCCGGATCAGGTCCGCCAGTCCCTTGCCGGTGCACGCCCCCATCCTCATGTTCATTTCCTGGACAACCAGCAAAACAACGAAAGACGGCAGCAAGGTCCAGAGGATAGGATACCCGTAGGTGGCCGCGGCAACGGAATAGGTGGTGATGCCGCCGGCGTCGTTATCGACACTTCCGGTAATGACGCCGGGGCCGAGCATGGCCAAAAATATCAGGACATTCTTCAGGGCCTTGTTCTCTTTGGCTTTTTTCCAAAAACTCATAGCTTCTCTTTATATTGATGCCACGCCAGGGAGATCAGTTCTTCCAAAACGTCATCGATGGTGATAATGCCCTGCAAAATATCCTGCTTGTTAAGAACGGGGATGGATGAGGACTTGTAACGTTCCAGAAGCAGCGCCACCTGCTCAACACTATCATCCGTGTAAACATGGATGTTTTCGGGGTAACAGGTATTGATCAATGGGCCTTGGGGGTCCACATTAAAGAACCGCCGCAGGGATGTCGTCCCCAGGTATTTGTGATCATCATCAACGAGATACAGGAAGAAAATGGTGCCGGGAAAATTGATATTATCCTTGATCTTCTGGAAAGCGTCAGCCACCCTGGCGTCAGATCTCAAATAAAGGTATTCCGTGGTCATAAGCCCGCCGGCGGAATTTTGGGCGTACCCCAACAGCTTGCGCAATTTCTTATTGGTTTCCGTTCCCAAAAGCCCCATCAAATGATGAGATTTTTCACGCGGCAATTTCATCAGCAGATCCGTGGCCTCATCCGCCGGGATATTGGTGATTAGACTGGCCACTTCTTCCTCGCCAAGCTGTTCGATCAACTCTACCTTATAAGCCAGTGTCATATCCGTAAAAACCTGGTTCTGCAAAGCCCCGTCCAGGGACTTAAATAACGTAACCCTGGCAAAAAGGTCCAGGTCCTGGATAATATCCGCCAGCGCGGCAGGAGGAATGCTGTTTAATTTATTCTTGGAAACTTCCAGTTTAAGCACACTCTTCATGCGCCCGAGCTTGGGCAGGATCTGGGTCGCTTTCCAGGGGATCAGTTCTTCCTGGGTCAAATACGGGGATTTGGGGTTGATCAAAAATACGATCAAATCCACCAGGCCGGTCCATCCCAAACGGCGGAATATGGCCCGCAGTCCCACATCCACGTTTGCGGCATATAGCTGATTGTCAACGCGCAGCAGATAGATATCATTGACCCTGACAACGCGCTGGTCATCAATGTCAACGACCTGCTGGTCAAAGATGTCCCGCCGCAGGGTGAAATCACTTTTGGGCATTTCCCTGAAGAATTTGATCCTGTCGCCGGTGATCTTAAGGCGAATTTCCTTTTCAATGTGGCTGATATCTTCCCAGCTGACACGGGCAAATTCCCTGACAAGCCCGCCTCGGCGAAGGATCAGGTCACTGGCTTTGGGATAAATATCCGAATTGGGATTCATGGCGATATCATGCAGACGCCCGACCCTGTGCCCCTGGCTGTCTAAGATGCCCTTACCGATGATCTGTGAGAAGTAGACGAATAATTGCATATTTAGCGGCTGATGCCGACCTTTACGCGTTGGCAAATAGTGTTAACAGGACAAGAAGAACAGATCGGTGAAATGGGTTTGCAGACATTCTGGCCCCATGTCACCAGTAAAGCATTATATTCGATCCAAAATTCCCGGGGCAGTTTTTTTCTTAAAGCGAATTCTGTTTCTTCGGGCGTCCTGGTTTTGATATAACCCAGGCGGTTGGAAATACGGTGCACGTGGGTATCAACGCAGATCCCCGGTTTGCCAAACCCTTCCGTTAAGACCAAATTCGCGGTTTTACGGCCCACCCCTTTAAGTGTTAATAGTTGGTCCAGATCGTCCGGCACCTGACTTGCAAAACGCTCGATCAGGTCCTTACAAATATCATGGATTCGCAGGGCTTTGGTTTTATAGAATCCCACCGGATAGATCAATTTTCGGATCTCCGCGGACGGAATATCAAGCATCCCCCGCATCGTATCCGCCCGGGCGAACAAACGCTCGCAGGCGGGCAAGGTGGTTTCATCGCGGGTCCGTAAACTCAGTAAACAGGAAATAAGGACCAAAAAAGGGCTTTTGAATTTTTTCCCGACCAGGGTTACCGATGGGTCGGGCAAATCGCGCATGGCGACCTTTAAAAGCCTGATCACTTGGGAGATCTGCGCATCGTTCAACAGAGACCGCTTCGTCACTTTGTTCCTCGCCATGACACTTATAGATCACTAAAAACAAAGCCCATCTCTTCCAGTGTGGAATAATCCTCGCGCCAATTGGAGGAGGATTTCACAAAAAGCTCAAGGAATACCTTACTGTCGACCAATTCCTCCAGGTCCCGGCGGGCTTCGCTCCCCACCTGTTTGAGGACAGCCCCTGCTTTGCCGATGACTATCTCTTTCTGGGATTCACGTTCAACCAATATGGCGGCCCTGATATGCAGGACCTTTCCCTTCTTGGGCTGAACGCCTTCGATGATCACGGCGATCGAATGGGGTATTTCTTCACGCATCAGGCGAAATAATTTTTCCCGGATCAAATCCGCCATGGCCATGCGCTTGGGGAGATCCGTGATCGCGTCCGCCGGGTATAAAAACGGCCCTTGCGGCATTTGTTCAAACAAAAGGTCTACCAATTTTTTGACATTGCTCCCTTTCAGCGCGGAAAGAGGAAAAAGGGTGATATCTTTCATCTCGGTCATCGCAACCCCGCGGATCTGTTCCCAAAGCTTGATATACTCAGGGATGAATTTCCCCTTGGTGATATCAATCTTGTTCAAGGCCACGATGATGGGCTTGCCGCATTTATTCAGCCGGCTGATCACATGGTGCTCCTCGGGGCCTGTCTTTTCGCTGGCATCGACCATATGGATCACCGCCTCAACGGAATCAATGCTGCCTAACGAAGCGCGGTTCATGTATTTATCAAGCTTGTCCTTGCCCGCGTGAATCCCCGGCGTGTCGATGAACACGATCTGCCCGCGTTCATCGGTATGGATCCCCCTGATCTGATGGCGCGTCGTTTGCGGAACGTCGGAAACAATGGAAACCTTTTCACCCAGGATCGAATTTAGCAGGGTGGATTTGCCCACGTTGGGCCTTCCCACAATGGCCACCATGCCGCTTTTTAACAACACTGTCTTTTTATTCATCTACTTTCGATACCTCCAAACCGCGATCACAACTCCGGTAAATAAGACCAGGTTGATGATATTGAACGTGCGCCAGATCAAATCCTTCGAGGTAAATCCCGACGGGGCCATCAACAGCGCGCATACCCATACCCCCATCACCCAGCTCATCGATATATCCGTCGAGGAACGCCGCCGGATGATCTTGACGATCAAGGGGATATTGAATAGCGGCATGGTGATGGAAGCTATAAGTCCCATGTTCTCTATCATACTTTGGCGGGTCCTTTTCGGTATTTTATTGTCACCAGCATAACGGCGGTCAACATGATGACATTCATGGTGTTAAACCCGATGGCAAGCAAGTCCCCGGATACAAAGGCGCTGGGTGCCATCATCAGCGCGGTGACCCAGATCCCGACGACATAGATCAGGGAGATATCCTGGGAAGATCTTCTGCGTACGATACGCGCGATCAGGGGGATGTCCCACAAAGGCAGCATGGTAGCCGCGATCAAACCGATTGTTTTCAAAGGAATCCTTTTATGTCAGGGCAAAGAACCTGATCAATCCCTTCATGCGCTCTTCAATGTCACGCATGGTAAGTGTTGCCGTACGGGCCATGCCAAAGCCCTGCACGTTAAATGAAGCGACGGTCGTCGCGTACAGCAAGGCTTTGCGTAAGGTCTTATCATCGAGTTTTCCCGCCTTGCTCAAGTAGCCCATGAGGCCGCCGGCAAAAGTGTCCCCCGCACCGGTGGGGTCAACCACGTGATCAACCGGATAGGCCGGGAAGGAAAACATCCCCTGATCGCTGTAAAAAAGCACGCCGTGCTCGCCTTTTTTAATGACGACCATGCGGGGGCCCATCGCCCGCAGGCGCCGGGCGGCCATGATCAGGTTATTTTCTCCCGAAAGCGCCCTGGCTTCACCGTCGTTGGCAACGAACAGATGCACCTTCTTCATCAGGCGTCGCAAGGATTTCTGCTTGTGGGTGATCCACAAATTCATGCTGTCCAAGCCAACCAAACGGGGTGATTTAAAATGCTCCAATAGCGCCAACTGCAGGTCCGGATCGATGTTGGCCAAGAAAATATTAGGCAGGCTTTTTTGGTGCTCCTTCAAAACGGGCACATAGGTCTGCAATACGCCCAATTCGGTGGCCAGGGTCAGGGCGGTGTTCAAATCATCCTTTTTATATTCCCCCCTCCAGCGGAAAGTCTTTCCGTTGCTGACCGTCAGCGACGTGCAATCGATGCCTTTACGCTTAAGGAACTCCAGGTGCTTTAAAGGGAAATCGCGCCCTACCACCGCCACCAGATGGATGTCGGTAAAAAGCCTGGCGGACATCGCGAAATGCGAGGCCGAACCGCCCAGCATGTCTTTTTTTACACCCGAAGGCGTCTTCACATGGTCCAGCGCCACCGTGCCCAATACAACCAAGCTCATCCTTATTCTCCGATAATTTTTACCAAAACTCGTTTGTCCCGGCGACCGTCGAATTCGCCGTAAAAGATCTGCTCCCAGGGCCCGAAATCCAGCCGGCCTTTGGTGACGGCGACTGTTACCTCGCGACCCATCACCTGGCGCTTTAAATGGGCGTCCGCGTTGTCCTCGCCGGTATCATTATGCCTGTACTGGGACACCGGCGCGTGGGGCGCCAGCTTTTCAAGCCAGGCGTCATAATCCTGCAAGAGCCCGCTTTCATCATCATTGATATAAACGCTCGCCGAGATATGCATGGCGTTGACCAGGCACAAGCCTTCCTGAATGCCGCTTTTATCGATGGCCTGCTGGATCTGGTCTGTGATATTAATATACGCCCGACGGGTCTTAGTATTAAACCAAAGCTCTTGACGGTATTGCTTCATATCAAAATGGTTTGTCCACCCTCAGGAACGCTTGGTTGGTTTTCTCTTTTTCTCAAGTTGTTTGATATATTGCTGGAAATGCTCATCCTTGAGCAGATTGTCCAGGTCCGTATCACCTTTTAAATGCTCAAAATCGTCGTAACCGAAATCAATGGCCTTGGTCAGCGCTCCCAGGGCCGCGCGGGTCTGGTTGAGCAGGGCGAATGAACAGGCCAAATTATAAAACACGATCGCATCCTCCGGGCGCAGGTGTGAAAGCTTGAGGTCCACCTCCAGGCCCTTTTGCCATAGGCCCGCCCTTGTATAAAGGTCCCCGATAGCGCTGAGCGCTTCGATGAAATGGGGCGTATCCTTGAGGATATTCTCATAAAAGGCGATCTCAAAATCCACATCTTCTTTTTTCCGCGAAACCTTGGGCGCGTGCTCTTTGCGCATGCATAGTCCTTTCGATGACAGGCTATTTTTTCTTTAAATATTTTTCGATCCGGGCAACCGCTTCTTTGAGATTGTCATAACTTGAAGCATACGAGATACGCACATGGTCCTCGCAGCCTTGGCCGAACGCAACCCCCGGCACCAGGGCCACTTTTTGCTTGAGCAATAAATTCCTGGCAAAATCCATCGAGTTTTCCCCTGACACCTTTACCGAGGGAAACGCGTAAAAGGCCCCTTGCGGCATGTGGCAGGTCATCCCGATATCGTTCAAGGCGCCGACGATAAAACGGCGGCGGCGGTCATATTCTTTCTTCATGGCCTGCACGTCCCCGGCCGCGGTCTTGAGCGCCTCAAGTGCCGCCATCTGGCCGGTGATGGGCGCGCATAACATCGTATACTGATGGATCTTGGTCATGGCCCCTATGATGTCCGCTGGGCCGCAGGCATAACCGATACGGAAACCCGTCATGGCATAGCTTTTGGAAAATCCATTCAAATAAACGACGCGGTCACGCATCTGGGGCAGTGTCGCCATCGGCGTGTGTTCAAAATCATACGTCAGCTCATCATACAGCTCGTCGCTAATGACCAGCATGTCACGTTCCCTGACGACCTGGGCGATGGCTTCCAGTTCCTTTTTGGAATACGACGTGCCGGTGGGGTTGCACGGATAACCAAGCAGGATACCGCGGACCCCGCGCGTGGCGGCCTCATCGATCTGCCGGGGCGTTACCTTGAACCCGTTCTCAAGGGAAGTCCTCAGATACACCGCTTTGCCGCCGGCTAATTCGACCACCGGGCCATACGCCACGTAGCAGGGCTCAGGCACCAGGACCTTGTCGCCGGGGTTCAAGATCGCGCGCATCGTCAGGTCCAAAGCCTCACTGACACCGACGGTAATAAGTATTTCCTCTTCAGGGTCATAAGCGAGCCGGCGGCGTTTTTTCAAATGCGCCGCGATCGCACTGCGCAGCTCGATCATGCCCTTATTGGAAGTATACGACGTGTAGCCCTGCTCGAGGGATTCGATGGCCCGCGCGCGCACATGCCAAGGCGTCACGAAATCCGGTTCTCCAACCCCTAAGGAGATCACGTCTTTCATGCCCAGCACTAAATCAAAAAAAGCCCTGATGCCTGAGGGCGCTAATTCATCAACCCGTTTGGAAATTCTCATTTATTGCCTTTTAACAGGAAATGATCTGCCTGCGTTCATTTTTAGAATGTTTGAATATCTGACCTTCTTCTTTGTACTTGCGCAGCAAAAAATGCGTGGCCGTCTGGCGCACATTGGCCATGGATGAAAGTTTGGCGGCGACAAAATCCGCCACCGTTTGGATGCTTTCACCCTCGACGATGACCAAGAGGTCGAACCCCCCGGAAAGGAGATAACAGCTTTTCACCTCGGGATAACTGTAGATCCGCTCGGCGATGCTGTCAAAACCAACGTCTTTTTGGGGCGTGATCGACACCTCGATCAATGCGCGAACAACCGTCGGAGGGTTTACTTTCACTTTAGACATAAGGACTCCTTATTGCTGTGTATCCGTGCCCCGGGCAAAATCCACCCGGCGCTCTAACTTGGCCACCTGGTCTTTTAAGACATCTATATCCTCACGCAACGCCTTGATCTGGTCTTTCATCTTGTTGTTGTGGGCATCCATCTGCACCATCGCGTGCACCATTTTCTTCTTATCAACCGGCCATGACAAGGCTGTCAGGTACTGCTGCCTTAAACCATCCATCCGGGATTCATAGGCGTAAATATCCGCCTCAAGCTGTTGTTTACGTTCTTTAAGCCGGTCAAACCTTCCGGCGTTGGCCCCTGACAGGCTTGTGCCGGAAATTTTTTTTTCGTGCTGGAGTTTTAGTAACCGCAACGCATCCAGGCGGTCCTGCAGACGCTGATTCTCCGCATCGATGGCCCGCGCGTCCAATTTTTGCGCATGCCCTCCGGCCTTTAATGCGCCCAGTTCATTTTCCAGGAGGACTTCCTGGCGGCTTTCATCCTCGAGCTCTTTGCGTAACTGGGGCAGGTCATCTTGTGCCAGGGTTTGTGTCCTGTATCCCCCGCGCGGCTGACTTTTCCTCAAATCTTCCCATTGCTGCTCTTCATCCCTGACCTGCCGGGTTTTCGTTTTAATGCCCTGGTTTAATCCCTCGATCGCGACCTGCTGGTCGGTCTGGCCATGCCGCCCGTTTAAAAATCGCCCCAGCTCATCGTTCTTGCTTTGCTGGCCCTGCACCGACTCCTGTAATTTTTGCGCCTGCTCGATCAATTGCCTGTATTCCGCCTGCAAACCGTTATTCTCAACGAGCAGGGTCTGAGCTTTGGATTTGATCACATCCAGGGTCAACTGCCATTGCTCAGGCATGGATGAAAGTTCTTCAGGCATCTGGGCACGAGCGCTATCCCCAAACCACAGGATAGTCAATATGATGACGCACAGGCGAAAGGTCATGATGCTAATTATAACGGGTTATTCCCGATGGGGCAAGGATGAGGAAATAAATTTAAAACCTTTGACCCTTTTGCTCGCGGGGTCGAGTGTCTTGGAAGTCATTTTGGCCGTGTCCCCGGGGGCGCATTCGTCCTCAAACATTACGATCAACCTGCGGCTGGGCCGGGAACGGTTATGCACCTTCGCCACCGGCTCCTGTCCCAGGAAACAACCCTTGGTATAAGAAACATAATCATATTCATGCACGTTTAAGATAAATTCATCCGCCTGGTAATCGATGCCCATCAAAGGCATCTGATGATCGAGGCGAAACAGCGTGAATTCATTATCACTGACGCTGTTGGCGTGCTGTTGGCCGGCCCATAGGATACCGGATGTATCCAGATCGATATAGGCGTCCTGACCTCCCGCGCTTAAACTCACATGGCTTAATTTCACATAACGTTCCAGGTGCTTTAACAAATTATCTTTGGTGAAGGACGGTACGCTTATCAGGAATTCATCGTCGCTGATCTTGTGCTGGCGAAACGTGGCGATGACGCGGCCGTGCTGGTTCAAAAAAGCGTTCAACGGAGCTTCCAGGGTATTGGAAGAAATACCCTTTAAAAAGGCCGTTGCATTGCCTTTGATGCAAAATACTGTGTCAGGAAGTTTGTATAGCCGCATTCTTTGCCAAGGCCAGGGCCTCTTGTTTTGTTTTGATTTTGCCTAACGCGTAAGCTTCCTCAACCCGCTGAAGGATCTTGCCGAACAATGCTGAAGGTTTTAACTTCAATACCCTGATCAGATCATGGCCTGTCAGCAGCCGTTGACGCGGCTTGAATTCCCTGGCCTCAAAATACCGCCCGATAAGCATATGACATATTTTAGCGTGATGCTTTTGTTTGAGCCTGGTGGTCAATGGCCCACGGGTCGCGGCCTGGTCAGCCAGGCCCAGGATCGCAAGGGCGGCCGCCTCGTCCTTGGTATCACGTAAAAACCGGAACACAGCCTTTTCGCTGGGCCGTTTGAAATTTGACAGATAACCCGGCCTTAAATGCATACGCACCGCATCCTCAAGGAAAAAACGTTCTTTAACGGATACTTTTAGATGACGGGCCACCAAACGGGTGATGCGTTCCCCCGCGTGTTCGTGGCCGTGGAAGGTCATGCGCCCTTTTTCTTTCCGGCGTGTTTCCGGTTTCCCGATATCATGTAATAGAGCGGCCAATTTCAACAGCGCCAATCGCGAATGCCCTCCGCCGATCGTCTCGTTCAGATACAACTTCAAATGCTCCTCGCCTTGCAGGTCTCCGATAGTCTTCTCCAACTGAAAAATCACTTCCAGGGAGTGCTTCCAAACATCCAGATGGTGATAGCCTCCCTGTTTGATGCCGTACATGACCGTGATCTGCGGGATGACATGAGGCAAGAGCCCGATCTTATCCATACCGGACAGTGTTTCATGCGCGCGGGGAGAGGCCAAGACCTTAAAAAGTTCCTCGCGTATCCTCTCCGCGGCCACCCCGGCGATCAGGTGCGCGTCTTTTTTGATCTGCCTCAGGGTTTTGGCGTCGATCTTAAAACTAAGCGTGGCCTGCAGGGCATAGGCGCGTAACAGCCTCAAAGGATCATCCTCAAAGACTTTGGGGCCGATCATGCGCACCACGCCGGCTTTCAAGTCTTTCAGGGAACCTTTGGCTTCAAGCAGGATATCGCTGTCCGGTCCATCTTTCAAAATATCCATCGCCAGCGCGTTAATGGTAAAATCGCGCAGGTCCAGATCCTGCTTTATGCTTTCCCCCCTCCAGTCCGTCACATCAAAGGTCCAGACCACTCCATCAATTTTTTTAACAACACGGTAAGAATTATGCTCACGATCAAGCAAAACAAAGGCTCCCCGAAGACGTCGAGCTAACCGTTGCGCCAATATTTTGCCTCCACTGTCAACGGCGAAATCAAAATCCCTCCCGCGGCGGCCCAAATAAAAGTCGCGCATGGCCCCTCCGACCAGGTATACCCGGCGGCGGCAATTTTTAAACGCGTCGCGGACCAACGATAATTGAGGATAATAGGCCAACAAGGGACTCATGGCTGAGGCATGGATGATTTTTGCAGGACTTCGTTAGCGACGAAAATAGGCGCTTTGAAACGCACGGCCAGGGCAATGCTGTCCGAAGGGCGTGAATCGATCATCCTGACCTCGCCATCCTTGGATTTGATCTCCAGTTTGGCATGAAAGGTATTGTTGACGAGCTTGTCGATGATGACCCTCTCCAGACTCGCGCCCAGCTCGTGCATCACATTGACCAAAAGGTCATGCGTCATGGGGCGCGGCACGTCAACGCCTGATATCTTGATCTTGATGCTGGATGCTTCCGTAAAACCAATGACGATCGGGATCTGGCGCTCCCCGTCTTTTTCCTTGAGCACGATCACCTGGTCCTGGCGCTTTTCATCAATGATGATCCTGGATAATTCCACTTGTATCATGTCTTTTTAGCCTTCTGCTTTTTAAGCTTTTTGATCTTATTCTTGGTCAGGATCGTCTGCAATTCATTCATGAACTGATTAACGTCGCGGAACTGGCGGTACACGGAGGCAAAGCGCACATAAGCCACCTCATCGAGCTGAGACAAGCGGGTCATGATCATCTCCCCGATGTCTTTGGAATTGATCTCACGGTCGTATTTCTTGCGGATGGCATGTTCAATATCATCCACCATCGTTTCAATTTGCTCAACGCCCACCGGCCTCTTTTCGCAGGCCTTGATGAGTCCATTAAGGACGCGTGTGCGGTCAAAAGGCTGGCGGCGGCCGTCGCGCTTGATGACCATCAGAGGCACCTCTTCGATGTACTCATAGGTGGTGAAGCGTTCTTCGCACTTGGAGCATTGGCGCCGGCGGCGGATGGATGTCCCGTCGCTATTCAAGCGCGAGTCCATCACATTTGTGCCTTTATACCCGCAGGACGGACAACGCATATATTATAGGTCCCGGTAAATAGGGAACGCACCTGCCAGGCGACCGACGTCCAAACGGACTTTTTCCAATTCAGCCTCCTGGGCACGATGGACCACACAACGGTCGATCAGATCCGCGATCGTTTGCATTTGACCTTCTTTCATGCCGCGGGTGGTCACTGCCGGCGTTCCGATGCGGATACCGCTCGCTACCGCCGGAGTTTCCGGGTCATACGGGATCAAATTCTTATTGACCGTTATCTGCACGCGGTCGAGCAGCGTTGCCGCGTCTTTCCCGGTAATCTTTTTGGGACGCAAATCCACCATGAACACATGATTGTCACTGCCGCCGGTAACAATACGGAAGCCCTTGGAAGTCAGGGCAGCAGCCAACGCCTTTGAATTGGCGATGACTTGCTTTTGATATTGCTTGAATTCCGGGGACAAAGCTTCTTTGAAGGCCACGGCCTTGGCCGCGATGATATGCATCAAAGGCCCACCCTGGATGCCTGGAAAAATAGCACTGTCGATCTTCTTGGCAAACTCCGCCTTGCAAATGATCATCCCTCCCCGGGGGCCGCGCAAGGTCTTGTGTGTCGTGGTCGTCACAAAATCGGAATACGGCACGGGGCTGGGATGAAGCCCTGCCGCGACCAGGCCCGCGAAATGGGCCATGTCGACAAATAAAAACGCCCCGATCTTGTCGGCGATCGCACGGAAACGTTTAAAATCCAGGATCCGGGAGTACGCTGAATAACCGGCCACGATCATCTTAGGCTTGTGCTCGAGCGCCAGACGCTCGACCTCATCCATGTCGATAAGCTCGGTCTTGGGGTCAACCTTGTACGAAACAAAATGATACAGGCGCCCGGAGATGTTGATCTTTAAACCATGGGTCAAATGCCCGCCGCAGGCCAAATCCAGCCCCATGACCGTTTCACCGGGTTTTAGTACCGACATATAGACGGCCGTATTCGCCTGGGACCCGGAATGCGCCTGGACGTTGATATGCTCGCCGCCAAACAATTCTTTAGCGCGCGCAATGGCCAGATTCTCAACATCGTCGACAAATTCACAGCCGTTGTACCAGCGTGCCCCGGGATAGCCTTCGGCGTATTTGTTGGTCAAGACGCTTCCCGCGGCTTCAAGGACCGCGGGGGAAACTATATTCTCCGAAGCGATCAGTTCCAGGTTATTCTTCTGGCGTTTAAGCTCATGCTGGATAGCCTGATAAATCTGTGGATCCGTATCTTCCAAATGGCTCATTTCGAGAACTCGCTTTCTATTTTTTGAATTTCCTCTTTGCGGCGCAAATGACGTCCGCCTTCAAATTCAGTTGATAACCAAATCTTCACGATCTCCATCATTCCTGCCTCATCCACGAATTTGGACCCCAAAACCAGCACATTGCTGTCATTGTGCTGGCGGGAAAGCAGGGCCGCCTCCTTGTTGTAAACAAGGGCGGCATAGACGCCCGGCACTTTATTGGCGGCGATGGAATGCCCGATGCCGGTCATGCACAAAAGTATCCCCCTGCTGCCGGGATGACGGACGACCTGCGTCGCCACCGCGTATGAGATCTGGGGATAATCGCAGGCAACGCTTTCATCATGCGTGCCTAAATCTTCCACGTCATGGCCAAGGCCTTTAAGGGCCTCATCCATTTTCTTTTTTAACTGATATCCGCGGTGGTCCGCACCGATAAATATTTTCATCAAAGCAGCCTTTCGATCTTCTCTATCGCTTCGTCAATGGTCAGCATGCATTCCTGGTAGGCCGCGTGCGGCTGGCCGATAGGGTCCGGGACATCCAGGTCGGCCTCAAACCCCCGATGGGTGTTGCCGAATTCCTTTAACAGATAGACCCTTTTTTCGACCGCCGGGACACGCTCAAGGATCTGGGCGCGGTGCGCGCGGGTCATGGCAAAGATCAGATCCGATTTCTTGAGCATAATGCCGCCCAGCGGCCTTGAGATATGCGCCGCGGCATTGATCCCCCGCTCCCGAAGAACCGCGATGGTCTCCTGGCTTGCCGAGGATTTAAAATAAACGCTCGTTCCCGCCGAGTGGACTTCCACGTCCTCGCGGCCGATCAATTTTCCTTTGAGCAGGAATTCCGCCATCACCGAGCGGCAACTGTTGCCCGTGCATACGAACAAGACACATTTCTTGCTGATCGTGCGGTCCACGTCCGGCTGGGTGATGACCCCCTCGCGCGTGACGGTCGGGTGCGTTTGGGTGAAATCAAGTATCGTGGACGATATCCCGAAATCAACCGGTCCGCCGTCCAAGGCCAGCTCCACATGGCCGTCCAAATCTTCCAGGGCTTCCTGGCAATTCGTGGGGGGTTTTTTACCTTCCAAATTTGCCGACGGAGCCGCGATCGTGCATCCGCTTTCTTCCACCAGGCGAAGCGCCACGGTATGGTCCGGCATGCGTATGCCGATCGTTTCCCCTTCATGACGGGCCGGTACGATGACCGTCAAAGGCCCGGGCCAGTACTTGTCAATGACCTTATATAAATTCGGGTGCGTATACGTCGAATAATTCTCGATGATCCCGCGCTGGGCCACCAAGACAGAAAAAAGCTTGCCGTCCGTGCGGTGCTTGACCGCGCGCAGGCGGTCCATGGCCTTGGGATTGTTGGAATCCGCGGCAATGCCGTAAACGGTTTCCGTGGGAAATATCACCAGGCCGCCCTGGCGCACGACGCGGGCCGCCTCGGCGATCTTTTCCCCTTCGGGCAAAGCAGAGTTAACTTTTAAAACCTTAGTGGTGCCCATAGACTGTCTTACCCTTCCGGCTCTTGCCGGCAATGTCACGGCGAAAGAACATATGGTCAAAGTCAATTTTACTCACGGCATTATACGCTTTTGCGGCAGCCGCTTCAAGGTTTCTGCCCAGGGAGGTGACGCCCAGGACCCGGCCGCCGTTGGTGACCAGGTTCCCTCCGTCGTTTTTAGTGCCTGCATGGAAAACGACCGCCTCATCACCCTTGATCTGGTCCAGCCCCTTGATGGCAAACCCGTTTTCATATTTACCCGGATAACCGCCCGAGACGATCACAACACATACGCAGGCCTGTTCATCCCATCTGATTTTTATTTCATGCAGCCTGCCATCGCAAGCTCCCATGAACATTTCCACGATATCCGAGTTAAGCCTTGGCAAGATGCATTGCGTTTCAGGGTCCCCGAAACGGACATTGAATTCCAACGCTTTGGGCCCATCCGCGGTTAACATCACCCCGGCAAAGAGAACGCCTTTAAAGGGATTACCTTCCTGGTACATGCCCCGGATGGTTGGTTCAATGATCCGCGTGATGATCTGGTCTAATACCTCAACATTGACCAAAGGGCTCGGGGAAAAAGTACCCATCCCCCCGGTATTGGGCCCCAAGTCATCATCAAAGACGCGTTTATGGTCCTGCGCCGAGGGCAAGACCAGAAAATGCTTTCCGTCGCAAACAGCCAGCAGGGATGCCTCGGGCCCCTGCAGGCATTCTTCGATGACGATCCTGTTGCCGGCGGCGCCGAATATTTTCTTGACCATGATCTCGTCAACGGCCGTATTGGCTTCCTTGATATTCGCGCAAACATAAACACCCTTGCCGGCCGCGATCCCGTCAGCCTTGACGACCAGGGGAAACTGGGCTTTTTCCAAAAAAGCCACAGCAGCGGAAGCGTTATCAAAGACCTTATAGACGGCCGTCGGAATGTTGCGGCGGTTCATGAATTCCTTGGCAAAGACCTTGCTGCCTTCAAGTTCGGACGCGGCTTTGGAAGGGCCGAAGATCTTCAAGCCCTTGGACGTAAAGGCATCCACCACGCCCGCGACCAGGGAGGCTTCGGGCCCGACGATGGTCAGGTCTACTTTCTTGTTCAAGGCAAATTGCAAAAGCAAATTCACGTCATCAACGGCGATATTGACGCATTCAGCGATCTGGGCGATGCCGCCGTTGCCGGGCGCGCAGTAAAGGCGTTTGACTTTTGCCGACTGTTTGATCTTCCAGCACAGCGCATGTTCACGCCCGCCTGATCCTATAACTAATACATTCATTAATGCTCCTGTATACTTCAGGATGAACAGCTATTATGTGAATCGTCACGGGATATTTTTACCGTCCGCTACGGTTTACTGTTCGTTTGTTTCAAAGATTCTTTTTATTTGGACAATCTCACCGTAAAACCTTGCGGACATTTGGTAAAAAATCCCTTAACGTTCCTTACACATAATAGCTTTTCATCCTTAACTATCTGAAAATAACTTTATGCTTTGAATCCTGAACCACTTCGCCGATGACATACGGTTTGATCTTATGAAGGCGCAGGAAGGATTCAGCCTCGATGACATCTTTGGGTGATACCACGATAGCGAAACCAATGCCCATATTAAAGGTGCGGTACATCTCATGTTCCGGGATATGCCCTTTGTCCTGGATCAGTTCAAATATCCGGGGGATGGGCCAGGAGCCTTTATTGACGGCAAAACATAAACCTTCAGGCAAAACCTTGGTCAATTTTTCATACCAGGCGCCTCCTGTCATATGCGCCATGCCCTTGACCTGGAATTTCTCAAGCAGGGCCAATACCGGCTTGACATAAATGCAGGTGGGCTTAAGCAGGATTTGCGCGTAAAACTTTTGCTCCTTGGGGCTTAAGGCCTTGCGCGCCAGCGAATAGCCGTTGGAATGAAGGCCTGAAGACGGAAGGCCGATCAACACATCGCCCGATTTGATGCCTGAGCCGTCAATGATGCGCTCTCGATCCACCACCCCGACCGTAAAGCCCGCCAGATCATAATCCTCACCCTTGTACATATCCGGCATCTCAGCGGTTTCCCCACCGATCAACGCGCATCCGGCCAGGCGGCAACCGGCAACAATGCCCTTCATGACATCTTTCATGATCTTAAGATTGATCTTGCCAACAGCTATATAATCCAGAAAAAATAAAGGCTTGGCGCCGGTACAAAGGATATCGTTGACGTTCATCGCGACCAGATCAATGCCCACGGTATCATGTTTACCCGCCAGGTTCGCGAGCAATAATTTTGTCCCCACTCCGTCGGTTGAGGAAACCAGCACCGGTTTCTTAGATTTATAGAAATGGGGATCAAACAGCGCACCAAAGGACCCGGGGCGGTTGATAACACCGTTGTTCATCGTTACGGTGGACATCTGCTTGATGGCATCCACGAAACGGTTGGCCTTGGCGATATCCACGCCTGCTTTCTTATATGTCAATTTTTGCGCCATAATTTTTCTACCCATCACTTTTGACCTATTCGGTCATTATAGAACAACACCCTTTAACCAGATTCACGAAAGTAGATTTTCCTTCACATAATTCACGCCATTCTCAAATATCTTTGCTCCATCTCCGAACTCGCCAGTTTTCTTCAAACGCGTCCAGAAAGGATGCTGTTCGAATAAAAAGTGGCGCTCCGGATGCGGCATAAGTCCCAGCACACGCCCGGTAGTATCGCAAATGCCCGCGATATCCTCCACCGCGCCGTTGGGATTATCCGGATAGGAAGGCTTTCCCCCTTCGGCACTGCAGTAACGGAACACGATCTGCCCGTTACCCGCCAGCGCGTCGAGCAATTTTTTCTCCCGCGGGATGAATTTCCCTTCACCATGTGCCACCGGAAGATATATTTGCGGCGGCAGGCCGCGGGTCCAGACCGAGCGGCTTTCCACCTTCAAATGCACCCATCGGGCCTCGAATTTCGCAGAATCATTATAAAATAAAGTGGCTTCCTGTCCAATATTCCGAGCACCTGCGAGTGTCCGGTATGAGGACCATCCAAGGCCGGGCAAAATACCGGCTTTGGTCAGGATCTGAAAACCGTTGCAGATGCCGATGATCAGTTTACCATCGCTGATAAACCGCCTGAGATCATCCCCCAATTTCAAACGCAATTCGTTGGCCAAAATACGGCCGGAGGCGATATCATCGCCGTAACTAAACCCTCCGGGCAATGCCAGGATATGATACTCGCTCAATTTGACCGCGCCGGATATCAGGGCATTGATATGCACCTGATCGACTTCTGCGCCAGACCGTCTGAACGCGAACGCAGTTTCCTCATTGCAATTGGTGCCGGCGGTGCGGATTACGATGACCTTTACAGGATTCATTTTCCCTTTTTCTTCGCGTAAAATTTCTTAATGATCTTGACCACTTCCTGCGGCGAATCAGCGACTTTAATAATATCCAAATCCTTCAGGTCAATGCAGCCTTCATGGAGCACGGGCCCCTTAAGCCAATCCAAAAGCCCATTCCAATACTTGCTGCTATAAAGCACTACCGGAAACTGCTGCATGCGCTGTGTCTGGATCAGGGTTATGCTTTCCGACAATTCATCAAGGGTGCCGTACCCGCCGGGAAATATCACGAAGGCCTTGGCATATTTGACAAAGCATACCTTGCGGCAGAAAAAATAATGGAAATTGATCAGATGGTTGATATAACTGTTGGGCTTTTGTTCAAAGGGCAGGTCGATATTAAGCCCGATGGATTTCCCGCCGGCCCTTGAAGCGCCCTTATTGCCCGCCTCCATGATGCTTGGGCCCCCGCCCGTGATCACCGCGAAGCCAGCTTTGACAAGCAGCTCAGCCGTCTTATCCGCCGCGTCATAGAAGGAATGGAGCGTGTGGATGCGGGAAGATCCGAATATGCTCACCGCCGGCCCGATATCTTTGAGCTGTTCAAACCCGTCAACGAATTCCGCCATGATGCGGAAAATACGCCAGGGATCTTCCATCATTTCCAGGTCAGGTGCTCGCTGCTGCTTTCTGATTTTTGACATACCTTGTCCTCACTTTAGCGGTGATTTCCAGATTTCCTTAAGCTCATCGATTCGGGCGTTAATGACCGGCTTATCCGTTAGCCCATAAACAATGAGCTCAGGGCCTGATTCAACCGTGCCGATCCGGGCGTAAGAGATGCCCTTGAATATTTTTGCCAGCGCTTTTTCATGGGCCGGTGGAACTTCAATGATGAAACGTGAATTACTCTCGGAAAAAAGCATAATGTCTTCCCGGCGCTGTTTACCCTTAAAAGGAAGTTTCTTAAGCAGGGCCGTCGCTCCCAGGTTCCCGGCAAAAGCCATTTCCGCCAGGGCAACCGCTATCCCGCCTTCTGAGCAATCGTGCATTGATGCGATCAGCCCCGCCTTGGTTGCCTGTTGGACAGCTTTATAAGTTCTAACAGCGGATTTAAAATCGACCTGAGGCGCCTGACGGCCCAGCTGCCCCAGATTTTCCAGATAAATAGAACCGCCGAGTTCATCATAGGTCGTGCCGATCACATAAATACTGTTGGCCGCTTTTTTAAAGTCCATGGTTACGCTTTTTCCGACATCGTCCATGATGCCGATCGCGGAGATCAAAATAGTGCCGGGGATCGCAAGGGTCTTGCCCTTTTGGGTATATTCATTATACAGGCTGTCTTTCCCTGAAATAAACGGCGTGCCGAAAGCAACCGCGGCCTTATAACAACCCTCCGCGCAGCGCACCAGCGACCCTAATCGGTCAGGTTTGTCCGGATTGCCCCAGCAAAAATTATCCAGTAAGGCAATGCGCTCGAGCGAACCGCCCACCGCGATGATCTGACGGATAGCCTCATCAACGCACGATACCGCCATCCCAAACGGATCGATCATGCCAAAGCGCACGTTAATGCCGTTGGAAACCGCAATGCCGCGCTGGGAATCCAGGCGTCCACGGATGACCGCGGCATCCGAAGGACCGTCGGTGAATGCCCCGACCAGCGGCTTGACAACACTCGTCCCCTGCACTTCATGGTCATAGATACGGATGACGCTTTCTTTGGACGCCACGTTATAATGGCTCAAGGCCATGCATAAATTTTCAGTAAGATCCCCCGCCTTTGATAATTTTTCGGCTTTTAAAACAGGCTTGTGATAAACCGCCTCCTTGGTAATGTTCGGTAATCCGTCATGTACAAAGGACATCGACAGATCCGCGACCTGCTGGCCGTAAAAGAACAAACGCAGGCGTCCGGAGCCGTCGAATTCGCCTAAAACGACAGCGTCGACATTCTCATCCGCAAAAATCTTTAATAACGCTTCTTTATTGGAGGGATGAACGGACATGACCATGCGCTCCTGCGATTCGGAGATCCAGATCTCATGGTATTTCAGTCCCTGGTATTTGAGAAGGGCACGGTCAAGGTCAACCCTGGCGCCTGTCTTTTCCCCCATTTCCCCGATGGCCGAAGAAAATCCGCCGGCACCGCAATCGGTAATGGCGGAATAGAGATTCAGATCGCGCGCGCGTAACAGGGCATCCTGGACTTTTTTCTCCTCGATGGGATTGCCTATCTGCACGGCGCCTGAAGAAACCGTTTCGGATTCGCTGGTGAGCTCCCCCGAAGAGAACGTGGCCCCATGGATGCCGTCGCGCCCGGTCCGGCCGCCGACAGCGACGATCAGATCTCCCTTATTGACGCGTTTGACCTCCTTGCCCCTGGGGATAAGGCCGATATTGCCGCAAAATACCAGCGGATTACCAGCGAAATGTTTATCGAACACAATGGCCCCGTTGACCGTCGGGATACCCATTTTATTGCCGTAATCCCGAACCCCGGCAATGACACCTTTCATGACCCGTTTAGGATGAAGGGTGCCCGGCGGCAGAAGAGCCAGGGGAGTATCCGGAGGCGCGAAGCAAAATATATCGGTGTTGCACAAAGGCTTGGCCGCAAGGCCCGTTCCCAGCGTATCGCGGATGACCCCTCCCACCCCCGTGTTGGCGCCGCCAAAAGGTTCAAGGGCTGAAGGGTGATTATGGGTTTCTACTTTAAAACAGACATGATAATCCTTGTCAAAGGTAATGACGCCGGCATTGTCATGAAATACCGAAACGCACCACTTTTTATTCAATTTCAACGTGGCCGCGGCGATGGTGGTCTTAAAAAGGCTGCGGATGGTCCTGGGCTTTTTGTTTTTGCCTTCGCGGTAGCGGATCGCCCCCCGGAAAGTCTTGTGGCGGCAATGCTCGCTCCAGGTTTGCGCGATGGTCTCCAATTCAACATCCGTTGGGTTGCGGCCTTCCTTTTTAAAATGACGTTGGATGGCCTTCATTTCGTCCAGATTCAGGTACAGCTGGCCGATGGTGGAAATTTCAGAAAGCTTTTTATCATTGGCCGCGATCAGATCCACGAGAAGCACGTCAAATTTGGACGCGGATGCCCCCTTCATGCCAAGGGTGGCAGGGACATGGGAAGGGTCCACAACCACATGCTGGATGAGCTTATTCATCAGCACACGGCTGGTGATAGATCGAAGTTGCTGGTCGGTTAGTTTTCCGTAAATGTGGTACTGCCGCGCGGTGCGCACAGCGCTGATGCCTGTGATCCCCAGATCGCGGATGCCCTTGATGGTGGATGCCTCGACAGGGTCCATAACACCGGGGTTATAAGCGATCTCAACGACATGGTGGGTAGCTGACTGCAGCGGAAGTTTCAGGTCAAAACTGTATTGCTCAACAACGGGGTCGATCAAAAGCTCATCGCAAACACGCTTGACCTCATCACGGCTGATAGCGCCTTCCAGAAGAAACACGGCCACGACACGCACTTGCGAGACATCCATGCCCAGATCAACGATATCACGGGCAACAGACTTTCCAATGGGGTCCAAGACCCCATCCTTTTGTTTGACTTCAACGCGCCATATCATTGGGTGACTCTACGTAATACTTCCTGATAGGCCTGTTCGATATTACCCAGATCTCGACGGAAACGGTCCTTATCAAGCTTATTGCCCGTACCGACTTCCCACAACCGGCAGGTGTCAGGAGAGATCTCATCAGCCAGGATAATAGATTTCTGGATGCGGCCAAGCTCTATTTTAAAATCGATCAATTCGATCTTTAAATCCAAAAAAAACTTCTTCAAAACATCATTGATCTTAAAGGCCAGCGCGGTGATCCTTTGGACTTCCTGGTCCGTGGCGAATTGCAGGGCACGGATATGGTACTCATTGACCTGGGGATCTCCCAAGGCATCATTTTTGTAACAGAACTCCAGGGTTGGGCAGGCTAAATTGGCGCCTTCAGCCAATCCCAGCAGGCGGCACAGGGAACCTGCCGCGCGGTTTCGGACAATGACCTCGAGCGGTATGATCTCCACACGCTTGACCAACATCTCACGGTCATTTAACCATTGGACGAAATGGGTCTCGATGCCTTTGCTTTTTAAATGCTCAAAGATCTTGGAAGCGATGCGGTTGTTCATGATGCCCTTTTCGGCAATGGTCCCCTTCTTCTGGGCATTGAACGCGGTCGCGTCATCTTTGAAATATTGGATCAGCAAGGCCGGGTCCTCGGTGGTGTAAAGGATCTTGGCCTTGCCTTCGTATATCTTTTCCAGCTTTTCCATGATAGTCTTTATTTTATTCCCGCCTGTTTGAAGATCTTGTCACGATGGCGGATATAATACTTGATGTCAAAACAGGCATTGATCTCGTTTTGGGACAGATACTTGCGCACGCGGCGGTCCCTGAAAAGCACATCCTTGAATTCCGTGCTTTCCTGCCAGACCTGCATGGCGCATGCCTGGATGATCTCATAAGCCGCATCCCTTGTCAGGCCCTTTTTCATCAATTCCAGCAGGATGCGCTGTGAATAAATAAGCCCGCGTGTCTTGGAGAGATTGGCGATCATATTCTTGGGATACACCAAAAGCCCCTCGATGATGGGAATGAACTTGTTAAGCATGTAATTAAGCGCGATCGTCGAGTCGGGCAATATGACGCGCTCGGCCGAGGAGTGGCTGATATCGCGCTCATGCCAGAGATTGATATTTTCCATGGCAACGATGGAATTGGCGCGCAAAATACGCGACAAACCGCAGATGCGCTCGCATGTCACGGGATTGCGTTTATGCGGCATGGCGGATGAACCGATCTGCCCCTTGAAAAACGGCTCTTCCACTTCCAGAAGCTCGGTTTTCTGCAAGGCCCTTATCTCCGTGGCGAATTTTTCCAGCGAACAGCCGATGATGGCCATGACCATGATATAATGCGCATGCGGATCACGTGAAATGACCTGAGTGGCCACATTTGCCGGCTTTAAATTCAATTGCGTGCAGACATATTCTTCCACCGATGGGTCGATATTGGCGTAGGTCCCTACCGCGCCGGATAATTTACCAAAGCGCATGCCTTCAACAGCTTCCTGCAAGCGCGCCAGGTTACGGTTCATCTCGTCGTACCAGATGGCCATTTTCAGGCCGAATGTCGTCGGTTCCGCGTGCACGCCGTGGGTACGGGCGATACACACCGCGTCTTTATATTTTTTCGCTTTGTCTTTAAGGGCCGCGATCAATTTTTTAACATCTGCCACTAAAATTTCACCCGCTTCAACGCACTGCAAAGACAGGGATGTATCCAGGAGGTCTGATGAGGTCATGCCCATATGCAGGTACTGGGCTTCCGGCCCCAGGCTTTGTCCGACACTTTGGATAAATGCCACTACATCATGCTTGGTCCTCTCTTCAAGACGGCGGACTTCTTCCAGATCAAATTTGGCATTCTTGCGGATCTTGTCCATTGCCGCTTTGGGGATCGCTCCTAACTTGGTCATGGCTTCACAAGACAACACTTCGATTTTAAGCATAATTTCCATCTTATGCTCATCGGACCAGATACGGCTCATCTTGGATAGGGAATAACGATCGATCATGAAGTCTCCTTAAGTAAATTTTGGATACGAAGCTGTAGAAGCGATAGGGAATCTTAGCAGAGAATGATTATGCGGTCAACCTAAAAAAGCTATGAAGAATATAAAATATTGGTAAATAAAGACTTACGGAAATTCTTATTATTGGCCCTGCTTGACTTCAGGAAATTTTTCTTCCATGTATTTTATGCTTTCCGCAACGCTCTCTTTCATTAATTCCGGTATGGTGCCGATCAATTTTTTCCCTTCAGAAGAACCATAAAAGGTAATGAAAGCGTTGAGATCATCTGAAGAAAAATTGCGGTCATAGATAGGAAGCAGCCGTTCAATGATCTCATCGATCTTGACGCGTTGACGGATCTTTTGAGCTTCTTCCGGTTTATCTTTTTCGATCTGCTTGAGCATCATGTCAAAATTATTTGTCAATGCCTGACGTGTCCCAAAAACATCAATGAACTTTAGGATCAGCGCTTTTTTATCCGGGTCGATGGCTGTTGTGGCAGCTTCAGGCTGGGCGGCTGATGCGACCGCCGCTGGTTGGGCTGGTGGAACGGCTGCTTCTGGCTGAACCGCTGGCGCAGCAGCCTCAGGTTGGGCGGCTGGCGCGGCAGCTTCCGGCTGGTCGGCTGGCGCGGCCAAGGGCTTGCCGTCTACATCTTTAATTTCATCCGCGTAATACGTCATGGTCACACCATCCACATTGATCTGGATGCTTTTATTATCCTGCTTGATGATATCGCCCTGTACCGAGCTTCCGTTGGCGAGATTAACCGTCGCGGCGAAAGCTGTCCCCAGGAACGAAAACACCATCACAACCATGATCCCTAAAATACGCATATGCCCCGCCTTCTTTAGGAGTTTTAGAATTTTTATTCATTCTAAGGAATATTTGAGATTAATCAAGAGCTATGTTACACTATCGGCTTATGATCGAGCAAATACGAAAAAATATCGATAAAAGCCTGGCCTCATTCCTCGATACTGTCAAAAAAGACTATAAACTTCATTTGGTCTCTCCTTTATTATTTGAAAGTATCCGCGAATTTACCCTGCGGGAAGGCAAACGCCTAAGGCCCTTGCTTTTGATCCTGACTTATAAGGGATACGCCCCCTCATCCAAGAAGATCTCCCGCAAACTTTATAATGCTTCCACCTGCATGGAATTCCTGCACAATTTCATGCTGATACATGACGATATCATCGACCGTTCGGACTTGCGCCGGGGGAAGCCCACCATGCATAAAGTCCTGGAACACACGGTCAAGACCAATGACCCCGCCAAACTGGGCATTGATCTTGGCATCATCGCCGGCGACATCGTGTACGCGCTGGCCATCGACGCATTCCTGTCGATCAATGAGCCTGCCGAACGCAAAGAACGGGCCCTTAAATATTTCATCCAAACCGCGGCCTTTACCGCCATGGGCGAATTCATCGATACCGTCAGCGGGGTCAAACAGGTTGAAGACGTCGATGAAAAGGAAGTCTTCCTTAATTATACGCTCAAAACCGCGCGCTATACCTTTGACTGCCCCATGGTCACCGGAGCCATCCTGGCCGGCGCCAAAGACAGGGAGATCAAGAAGATCTCGCGCTTCGGCATCCTCATCGGGCAGGCGTTCCAGGTCCAGGATGATATCATCGGGATATTTGAAACAGAAGCCAATATAGGGAAATCCATCCTGAGCGATCTGGCGGAGGGCAAAAAAACGCTTCTCGTGACGCACGCCTTCAGTGCGCTTGAAGGAAAGGCTAAAAAGGAATTCCTGGGGATCTTTACCAAAAAAAATAAAACCCTAAAAGACCTGGAGACCGTAAAAGGTATTTTTGTAAAAGCAAATAGCCTTAACTACGCGCTTGAGGCCATTAACTCAAGGCTTAACGAAGCGCAAAAAATCCTCAATGCGCTGGATATGAACGATGAATACCGCCAATTGCTCGAGGATTCCCTGTTAAAGCTCTTCAGCCATTCACAGCGGATCGCCGCGTTATATCAAACGGGCGGATAATTCATCCAACACCAGCCGCCCGCGGTCAGTAGCCCTTACGTTCCCATCCTCAAGCGATAAAAAACCATCCTTGATCCACGTTTGCACAAGCCCTGTCTTGACGGAGGGGATAAGCCCCCAGGGGATGCCTTCATTCATCCTTAAGCCAAATAATACTTTTTCCATCGATAACTGGATATCCGTTAAGTCTTCGAAGCCATCCGTGACCGGATCCTTGCTCCCCGCTTTTTGTATGTATTGCTGAAGATTGGAAGTATTCCAGTAACGCCTGCGTCCGTCAAAACCATGCGCCCCCACTCCCAGGCCAAGATAGGGCTCTCCACGCCAGTAAACCCTGTTGTGTTTTGACTCAAACCCCGGTTGCGCGAAATTACTTATTTCATATTGCTTGAAACCATATCCGTTCAATACCCGCGCGATCATTAAATACTGTCCGGCTAATTTTTCATCATCATCCAATTTCATCTGCACGGCATGAAAACGGCTGTTGAGTTCAATGGTCAGGGTATATAAGGATAAATGTTCGCTGCCCAATATTGATATGGCGCGCACATCATCTTCCAATTCCTCATTCGTCTCTCCTGGGAACGCGTACATCAGATCCAGACTGATATTGGCAAAACCCGCTTCGCGCAATTCGCAAAATGCCTCGCGGGCCCTTTGTCCATCATGCCCCCTGCCTAAAAATCTCAAATACCGGTCATTCATCGATTGCACTCCAAGGCTGACGCGGTTGAATCCCAGTGCCTTTAAAAACCGCGCTTTGTCCGCGCTGATACTTTCAGGATTCGCCTCAATGGCGATCTCAATTTCTTTTTGAAATGAGAAATTCTTTTTAATGGCGTTCATTAAAAAATCAAAATGATTTTCATCAAGCATGCTTGGCGTGCCGCCCCCAAAATAAATTGTTTTTAAGCTCCCGCCTTCATATTTTTTCATTTCAAGGGCCAGGGCCTTCACATATTCTTCTCGTCGGTGTTCCTGACCCACGGCGATCACGAATGAACAGAACAAACATTTGCGGCCGCAGAATGGAATGTGGATGTATAACGAAGATGGATTCATAAAAAAAATGAAAAAAATTTTTGCATATGAACAATTTAATGGTAATATCTTAGTAACAAATCAATCTTTAAGAAAGGAGCTACACATGGCTACCAAGAAAAAAGCAAAAAAGAAAACAGCTAAGAAGAAATAACCGCTGTTTTTCATGCATTTTCATAAAACCCTTTGATTGATTACCTCAGAGGGTTTTATGTTTGTAGGTCATCCCCATAAAAATAATCCCCACCTCATACAAAACCATCAACGGAACAGCCAGTATCAGCATCGATATCACGTCGGGCGGAGCCAAGAGCGCCGCGGCGATCAGGATAATGATGACGGCATGCCGCCTCATCTGGCGCAGGTACTCCGGCGAGGCGATCCCGATCTTCGCCAAAAATGCCAGGATGAGGGGCAGCTCAAAGGCCGCCCCGAAAGCCAGGACCATGTGCCCCAAAAATCCCAGATAATTTTTGACCGTCACCATAGGTATCAAATATTCCGAGGAGAAGCTCATCAGGAAATGATACGCCCTGGGCACGGCCACAAAATAAGCGAACGCCCCGCCCGAGAGGAAAAACAACAACGACAGGGGCGCGAATATCAACACAAATTTCTTTTCGGCAGGCTTAAGCGCCCCACCCACAAACGCCCAGATCTGATAGACGATATACGGGGATGAAACGACCAGGGCCATGACCGCCCCTACCATCATGTAGGCTGAAAACGCCTCGGCAGGTGACGTAAAGATCAAATGTCCGGCGGGAGCTATCAATTTCGGGATGAGTTTGCCTATAAAATTATAACAAAGGCAAAAGGCGAGAACAAAAGCGCCCGCGGATTTGATCATCCGCGAGCGCAATTCTTCAATGTGTTTGAAGAAAGACTGGAAAAAAGAATTCAGGATCACTTCTGGCTTGATTCAGCTTCGATGGGCTTCTTGATCTCTTCTTCCGTCTCGCGCATATTCTTCTTGAACTCACGAATGGCTTTCCCCAGAGCGGCGCCAACCTCGGGCAATTTCTGCGCGCCAAAAAGCAAAATAAAAATGGCTAAAATTAAAATTAGCTCGGGCATACGTCCCATAAAAATCTCCTTATTTAAGATTAACGACTGGCTTTATTGTATAAGGGATGGCTTAAAGCAACAAGAGAAATTTATTCCGATAACCGGATAATGATGCCCTTCCTGCGGGCACGGGTGTAGGCAGACCCTAAAAAACGCAGGGAAAGGATAATATAAAGGAAGGTCAGGGCAAAGCCGGTCAGCAACGGATAGGGCGTATGGGCCTTAAAACCATAAAACTGGCGGAAATATTCCAGAAAATGCGTGATGGGCACCATTAACGCCAGGTATTGAAAGATTTTTGGCAGGATATCCACCGGGTAATACATGCCGCAAAGGATCATGAATAATTGGGCAAACATCCATGCCGTGATCTCAACTTTCTGGCCAAAGGACAAAATAAGGATATTCACCAGTATACCTAATATAAAAGCACAGGCATATAGCCCAAGTAAAAATAATGCCGTGGTGAAAAAACCGGGCAGATGAAAACCAAAAAATAATACCGCGGCACCGCTTAGAAGGATAAAAGCGGCAAATCCCCTGGCCATGCCAATGATCAAGGTGCCGACCACCCCTTCAGCGACCCCAACGGGTGTTAACAAGGTGTGCTTTAAACTCTTTGACCATAATTCATAAAGAACCGTATATCCCACATCCAGCTGAGTTATCTGCAAAATACCCGCGGCCAGAGTGCCCGTCATCACAAAACCAAGGGTTTGCGGCCCCAGATTGATGAATTTGGCCATGAGCCCGATGGAGATCAACGATATCATCGGCCAAAAAAACACATCGGTCATCACGAATAAATTACGCACGGCAAAAATGGCGCTTCGCATCGTATAGGCAAAGGCCCTGTTGACCCACCCCTTCCATCCTCCGTTGGGTACTACGGCCAGGGTTTTGGTAACCGACCCTCCGTTGTCTTCCTGTACCGAGGGACTGTTGGTTTGATGGGCCAGTTGGATGAATATTTCCTCCAGATCATCGGTGTGATGGAGCCGTTTTAGTTCATCCACCGCGGCTAATTTGATGATCCGCCCCTTTTGGATAAACGCCACCCTTTCGCACATGTTCTCCACTTCATCCATATTGTGGCTGGTTAAAAGTACCGTCATGCGTCGCTGCCGTAAAATATTCAGGATTATTTCCCGGGTCTTTTGCGACACATCCGGGTCAAGGCCGATCGTTGGCTCATCAAGGAATAAAATTTTCGGGTCATTGAGCAAGGACTTGGCCAAAGACAAGCGCTGCTTGGTCCCCGAAGATAATTCATCAAAGCGCCTGCGGGCATACGGCTGCAGGTCAAAAAGCCCGCTGACTTCATCAACCTTGCGCTGTAATGCCTGGCCGCTTAAGCCATATAACCTTCCATAAAATTTAAGATTTTCCTCTACCGTCAGGCTGAAGGCATAATTCGGATACCCTGAAGACATATTGATCCAGGAGCGCACCGCATTAAAATTCTTCGGGACGGATCTGAGCCCGAAAATCTCGATCTCGCCGGAATCCGGCAGTAACAAGGTTGCCAGGGTATTTAAGAACGTGGTCTTCCCCGCGCCATTGGGTCCCAAGATGCCTAAGATCTCCCCTTCACGCACCGTTAGATCCAAATGGTCAAGGGCCCTGATAACACCCTTGCTTTGCGAATCAGGGTAGGTCTTGCATAATCCACGCGCAATGAGAACATTAGTTTGCATTTTTAAATTATTAATGGTATATTAAAAATGTAGTTAAGGAGGGTTCGAAGGATAGCGAAAGCAATTCTAAGGCCTATCCCCTTACAAAACCTACGGTATGCGACCGTGGGTTTTGCCTTTTCAGCGCTTCCCGAGCAACGCGAACATTTTCTTCTTGTAAGCTTCCACCCCAGGCTGGTCAAAGGGATTCACTCCCAGGATATATCCGGATATCCCGCAGGCTTTTTCAAAAAAATAATACAGATGCCCCAGGTGCATGGTATCGGCTTTGCACAAGGTGATGGTCATGTTGGGCACGCCGCCTTCAAAATGGGCCGCGGAGGTCGCCTCATACGCTTTCTTATTCACAAAATCAAAGCCTTTGCCGGCCACATAATTAAATCCATCGAGATCTTCATCGTCATGGGGAATGATCACGTCGTGATGGGGCTTGTCGATCTGCAGGAAGGTCTCAAAGACCGTGCGCTCCGCTTCCTGCATCCATTGTCCCATGGAATGCAGGTCCGTGGACATGATCAGGGAAGCCGGGAATATGCCCTTGCCCTGCTTGCCTTCGCTCTCGCCAAAAAGCTGTTTGAACCACTCCGCCACATAAAAAACATTGGGATAAAAAGAAGAAAGCACTTCGATCTTCTTTCCTTTGCCATACAGGATATTACGCAATGCCGCGTAACGATAACAGGGATTCTTATCCAGATCACAATCGGCGTATTCCTTTTGGGCTTTTCTGGCGCCTTCCACCAGGCTTTGGATGTCCACTCCTGCCAGGGCGAGCGGGACTAAACCCACCGGGGTCAGGATGGAAAAACGCCCGCCGACATCATCGGGGATCGTGAATGACCGAAATCCTTCTTTAGCGGCGATCTTGCGTAACGCGCCTTTTTTCTCGTCAGTAACGCAGATGATCCGCTTTCTTAATTCTTCGCCCTGATATTTGCTCTCCAAAAGTTTCTTGATCACCCTAAAGGCGATCGCAGGCTCTGTCGTGGTCCCGGATTTGGAAATAACCACCGCGGTGATCCGCTTGTCCTTAAGGACGGCCAACAGCTGATGCAAATAATCGCTGCTGATGGTATGGCCCGCGTAATAAACCGGCAGTTTCCCGCCGCCTAAAAAATCGACCGTGGCACGGATACCCAGATAGGAGCCTCCGATCCCGATGGAAACAATGCAGTCGGAATTCTTGTGCACTTCACCGGCTAAAACAGTGATCTCTTTGATCAGATCATCAGGGATACGTGACGGCAGATCAAGCCACCCGGTGAATTCCGCTCCCAGTCCCCGGCCATGATGCAAGTTCTCATGGGCAAGGCGCACCGAAGGAAAAATCTTATCGAGCTCATTGGCCGAGACAAAGCCTTTAAGGTATTCGGTATTTAATGAGATCATAATTTGGTTGGCATATCCGCCGGAGCCGGCGCGTTATTGGAGGTGGGTGCCGCGGAATTGGTGGCGGTATCATTCTTTGACACATAGGTTGTTTTATCGCCGTATTCGTTATGGCTGATCAGATCTCCGTGGCTATAATGCTCCTCGATTATTATTTTCCCGTCTTGCGCGTAAGTTGAAACCGCGCCGTCAAGAAGGCCGTTGATATAATACATGCTTTGTCTCAATATCCCGTTCTTGTATAGAACGCTTTTTTCACCATCCAGTTTGCCGTTGGTGTAATGCTCCCGGCTTTTGACCTCACCGGTATCATAAAAATGCACGCTTGGGCCCTGAAGATCATTATTTTCATAATTTCCTTCGCTTTCCAGGCCGCCGTTCTCAAAATAAGTCCTGTCATCCCCTTCGCGCAGCCCGTCCGAATAATGCAGCAATTCTTTCAGGGCGCCGGAAGGATAAAATATCTTCATCTCGCCGTCAAGCCTGTAATTATGGTAATTTTCTTCCCTTAATAAGTTCCCGTTACGGTCATATACATGCCACACCCCTTCCACCGGAGGCTGTGTCCCTCTTTGCTGTTCATAGATCCGGGCGGGATTTATACTGACCTGGGCAAAGCACATCGGTGCGGAAATGATGAATAAGGCCAAAAGGCCAAGAATTAGTCTCATGTTTTATGTCTCCTTAATACCCGCCAAAGCCAATTCATCATCGGGACAGGCAACCGCTTGGTCAATAATGGCCCCTCCCAACACCACATCACCATCGTAAAAAACGGCTGATTGGCCGGGGGTAACAGACTTTTGCGGCACTGGGAAATCAACACGTACCTTGTTGCCACCCAACGGTGTCAGGTACGCTTTGACTTCAGGAGAATTATAACGGATTCTTGCGCTGACTTCTATGGTTTCTTGAGGAATTTCAACAGAGAGCCAATTCATGCCGCTGGCTATCAGGCCCGCGGAATAAAGCTTCCTTAGATTGCCGATATGGACGGAATTGGTCAAACGGTCCATTTTGTAGACAAAAACCGGGTAACCCAGGGCTATGCCCAATTTATCCCGCTGGCCGATGGTGTAATTCGCCAAACCCTTATGCTGTCCTATGACCTTCCCATTCTCATCCACAAACGGCCCCGGTGTCATGGCCTTTGAACCGACCCTGTCCTCGATGAATTTCTTGTAACCGCTGGCTGGCACGAAACAGATATCCTGGCTCTCGGGTTTCTCAGCGGTATTAAGATTGAATTTCCGGGCAAGCTCGCGGACCCGGGGCTTCTCCAAGCCGCCAAGCGGGAACATCACCGACGGCAGGGTTTCCCTGTTCATGCTGTATAAAAAATAAGATTGGTCTTTTTTGGGGTCGTCCGCTTTTTTGAGCTCATAGCCATGACGTGCCTGGTTAAACTCTATTTTACCGTAATGGCCCGTGGCCAGATACTCCCCGCCCATAGCCTTCACCTTTTGATAAAGGGTGCCGAATTTCAAATGCTGGTTGCAGCGCACGCAGGGATTGGGCGTGCGGCCGTTTAGATACTCATCGGTAAAATTATCGATGATAAAGGCGTTGATGTCATGGGCGAAATTAAGCACGTAATGCGGGATATCCAGGATGTCCGCCGCGCGCTTGGCATCAGCGATGCCGTCAATGCCGCAGCAGGAAGCCTTGCCGTCATTATGCGTGATATTAAAGCACATGGTCACCCCGATGGTGTTATAGCCGGCTTCCTTGATAAGGCCGGCCACCACTGAGGAGTCCACGCCGCCGCTCATGGCGACGTATACGGTGATGTCTTTGTTATTCTTCATAATCTTCAATTGCTCTATATGTGGCCATCAAAAGGTAATCTAATTCCTCGACGGTAATGCTTAAAGGCGGCATGAGGACGATCACATTCCCCAGCGGCCTTAAGATGACCCCATACCTGCGCACGGCCTGGCATACTTTCGCGCCAACGCCGTCTTCCTGACCGCCGTGTAATTCAATGCCGACCATAAATCCCTTCTGGCGCACCTCGGCGACAGAACGCAAATTATAAAACATTTTAAGCTTTTTAGCCAAGAATTTTATCTTGGGGGCGAGTTTCCTTAAAGTATGCTCTTTTTGAAAAACATCAAGATTGGCCAGGGCCGCGGCGCAGGCCAGCGGATTGCCGGTATACGTATGCCCGTGGAAGAATGTTTTCTGGTCTTTGTGATCAAATAGAAATCCATTAAAAACCTTTTGGGTCGTCAACGTCGCCGCCAAAGGCAAATACCCGCCGGTGATCCCTTTGGCCAGGCACAGGAAATCAGGGGAAACCCCTTCATGCTGGCAGGCAAACATCCGGCCCGTGCGCCCAAAGCCCGTTGCCACTTCATCCGCGACAAGAAAGACATTGTATTTCTTTGTTAATGCGCGCATTTTTCTCAATGCGCCCTGCGGCCACACCAGCATGCCTGCCGCGCCCTGCACCAGGGGCTCAACAACCAGCGCGGCGATATTATCCCCTCTTTTTTTAAGCAATTTTTCCAGATCATCCACGGCTTGCCAACCTTGGCCCTTAAGGGCGATCGTCTTAAAGATCAGTTTACGATAAACTTTATGAAAAAGATCAATACCGCCGACACTCACCGACCCCAAGGTGTCCCCGTGATACGAATGGCTTAAATGAACAAGCTGTGTTTTATCCTTAAACCCGGCATTCTGCCAATACTGATAGGCCATCTTGATGGCGATCTCAACGGCGGTGGATCCATTGTCCGAATAAAAAACTTTCTTGAGCCCCTTGGGGGCGATCTCGACCAAACGTTTAGCTAACGTGTTGGCCGGTGTGTTGGACAATCCCAGAAGCGTTGAATGGCTTACCAGGTCAATTTGCTTTTTGATGGCTTCATCAATACGCGCGTGGCGATGGCCGTGGACATTGACCCAGAGTGATGAAATCCCGTCCATGTAGATATTGCCATTGGCATCTTTGAGATAAATGCCTTCAGCGGAATCAATGGTTAACGGCTCATCGTTGAGCCAATCCTTCATCTGGGTGAATGGATGCCAGATATATTGAGATTTCGGCATTGGCGTAAAATATTCTCTTTGGTCAATGGTTTTAAATAAGGAATGGAGCCCAATATCTTCACGCCGGATAACTTTTCAATCTCTTTTGGATTGGTATTTTCCGGCAGGCCCTTCTTCCCGGGTTTAATGTGGCAGAAGATGACTCCCTTGATCTTCAAACAGCGTTTACGCGCCTCATTGATCGTCAATAAGGTATGGTTGATGGTGCCTAATCCCGGACGGGACACAATGATCGCTTCCGCCTTTAGCTCCCCGATCAAATCCGCGTTATAATACCGGTTTGTCAGCGGCACCATTAACCCGCCGGCGCCTTCCACGATGATAATATCATGACGCGCCCGCAGTATCTTCAAACATTCTTTTACCCGCTTTATTTCAAATTTAATTTTCGCGCGGCGGAAAGCCAGATGAGGCGATAACGGTTCCGGCGCGTAAAAAGGATTGATGAGCTCTAACGCGTCCCCAAGTCCCAGGGCCTTTTTTAAGAATCGCGCGTCTTTCCCGGCGCATTGAACAGGCTTCATCACCCCGATATCATGGCCTTTTTCCTTAAGCAAGACGCCCAACACCAATGCCGCGATCGTTTTGCCAACCCCTGTATCCGTGGCTGTAATAAAAATGACCTTACTTTTTGGCATAAATATGGATCACCTCAAATGTGGCCGCAACACCCTGAAGATAAGGATATTCCTTACGGTATACGGCGGCGGCACGGGACAAGGTTTCAGGCCCTAAAAATCCTGAGCGCGGTAGATTGTTGGCCCCGATAGACTTTAACCAGCTAAGGAGTTCATGCATGCCTTTAAATGCGATCTTAATACTTTCCTGTTCAATAGAAGGGTCTTTGAATCCGCTTGTGCCGAGCGCTTGACGGATCTGGGAAAGATCAGGCAAACGCGCAATTTGTAATGTTCCTCTCCCGGCTTGCCGCAATGACAAAAACAATTCCTGGCAGGTATTGTAGCCGAAAAGTGTACACGCCAAAATCCCGTTAGCGGCCAGCACGCGCCTGGCTTCGCTAAAAGCGCCGGCCAGATCTCCTGCCCATTGATAAGCCAAATTGGAAACAAGCATTTCGAAACTGCCGTCGGTAAAAGGCATTTTATTCCCGTCCGCTAAAACCCACTCAACCCCCCCATGCTTTAGGCGCGCGGCTTCGATCATCCCCGGTGAAAAATCAAGGCCGGTAATGGCGCTTTGGGGGAAACGCTC
>Ga0265338_10000140_pt1 | contig 133666 bp, 111 predicted proteins | sample 42126metaG_FD_193579 | JGI IMG/M metagenome (GOLD analysis project Ga0265338, IMG submission 193579) | Rhizosphere microbial communities from Carex aquatilis grown in University of Washington, Seatle, WA, United States - 4-21-26 metaG | ecosystem: Host-associated > Plants > Roots >...
TGCGGCGCTTGGGCGACTGGCGTCCCTGGCTGAGGTCCACCAGCGGATCGCGCAGATCCAGACTTAGAGTCGAACGCGACTCTTCCGTATCCGGAATCAATCCCAGGCGCTTGAGGTCGTTGTCGAAGCGGCTTTCGGAAAGTTGTTTGCCGTCGCGGCCGAAGGCATAGGTTTCGCCGGTCTGGCCGGCGCGAGCCGTGGCGAGGATGCGGCTGAAATCCGTGTCCGGCGCGATGCGCAGTCCCAGGATGGCGATAAGCTGGCCGTCGGCGGACCGGATGGGAGCGGCGGCGAACATGGTGGGCACGCCGGCGCGCAGGTTGCCTTGCTGGTCTGGCAGCATGGCCACGCTGGGGAACGGCCGGGTGATCATGCTCTTGCCCGCCAGACAGGGTCCCATCTGCTCCTGGTTACCTTGCGGCGATTGCATGCCCACCAGCTGGTCGCGCATCGAGGCGATCACCAAAAAGTTCGTATCCAACACCACGAACCCGTTGAAGCCGCGGCGGTCGAGCACGGGCTTCAGGGTGGCGCGCAAGGCGGCCAGTTGCGGCGAGGTCAGCAGCGCCGCCTGGACCTGCGTGGCAGTTTTAGCCTGCTGTATCAGGCCGACGACCAGGTCGCGCACACGGTCGTCCTGCGCGGCGTCTTCAGCGTCGGATTTCATGGCAATGGACCAGGAGCGGAGCGCCTCGGTGTTGGCCCTGAGGATCGTCTGGAGCGTGTCGGCAATCTGCTGTTTGGTGGCGCCCTCCATTTTCACGCGCAGCCAGACGCCGAGAAAGCCGAGCACCACCGCCGCGACGAGCGGCCAGACCCACAGCTGGGTGCGGAGGAACCCGCGCGTCGCGGTCAGCACGCTGGCGACGCTGGACGACCGGGAACGGGAATGGGAATGGGAATGGGATGGGTTGGGCTGGCTCATGTTGGTTGGCGGTCGGCCGTGCCAATGTCAGCCGAATGGCGGCGGGAAATCCAGCATGAAATTGAGTCGTAGTCAGTAGTCAGTAGTCCGTGGTGCTTGGTGCTTGGTGAGTGAACCGTGAACCGTGAACCGTGATGCGTAATTACTGGCTACTAGCTACTGACCACTGACTACTGACTACGGACCACGGACTTTGGACTTTGGACTACTGACCACTTCTTCAATCCTTCGGCGCGACGGCGTAGGGCATCCGGTCCCGGACCTGGAACGGCACCGGCGGCTGCGGCTCGGCGCTGACCTCGTAGGCGACCGCCTCGCTGCTGTTGATCTTGGTCCGCCGGCCAAAGCGACCGTAATAGGTTGAGCCTGCCTGCGAGCTATGAGTTTCGACGAGCGCCGTGCCCGCCGGCACCAACGTCACCGTCAACGGGGTGACCATGCCGTCGCGGACCTCCACCTCCGCCACGCCCGGCACGGTGACGGCATGGTTCAGAAAGGCGACGCGTAACTGGTATCGCCCCGGCTTGAAGGCCAGCCGCAAAATCGATTCCTTCACCGGGTTGAATTCGTAGAAGATTTTCTTGTTCCGGCGGACATCAGTGATGTCCCAGCACAGGTCGTCCGCATTGACGGCATAAAAATCCACGTAACCGGTATGAGGGCGGGCGCTGGCGGGATCCAGATTGGGCGTGGCGCAGCCCCCCGCCAGCAAACCCAACAGGGCCAAGGCGAGGAGCGATTGGAATTTCATGGCCGGGACGGTTGCCCGATCACTGCGGCGACGCGACCTTCAATCCGGCCAGGGCTTCATCCACGGCCGACTGGATCTTCTTGGCCCGCACATCCTCGGGGGTGTTGCGCAGGACGCTGCGCACCGCGTAATGGCGATACAGCAGCTTGTAGGTTTTGGCGTCGATGACGTCGATGACCAGCGTGCCGGCCGTGAACGCGTTCGGGTTCCTGCTCTCGACGGCGCCCTTCTCGTGGGCCTTGTCCACCAAGGCCTCGGCATTCCGTCCATAACCGAAATAATCGTCGATGTCCGTGGTCGCCACGTTGTTTCCGACGATGATGAGATAGGCCACGATGACATTGCCGCTGGTTTTGACGCGCGTAAAGCCGCGGGCGTCGAGGTTGGCGGTGATGGCATTCTGGATGAGGGTGTGAATCTGGGCGCGTTTCTCGGCGTAATCCGGCGGGGCGGGACGGCCGGTCACAAAACTGAACGTGCCGGCGCGGACGGCGCCGGAATTCACCTGGGTTGGGGTGGAGGAACATCCCGCCAGCAGGACAACACCGGCGGCCAGCAAACATCTGATTATGGCTTTCATGCGCTTCATTGTAATTGGAGTTTCCTGAAAAAGACAACCATCCGATGTCAAAATTTGACCGAGCCTTCCAGCCCGATGGAATGGCCGGTGAACGCCTGGCACCAGAAATAGCCGCCGGTGAGGCCAGGACATTGCCTGAGCAAGACGAAAGGAGGCTACTTCAACTCCACCGTCACCTGGTCGATCTTCCCGTCAAACTTGAATGGACGGCGCTCGAAATAGTCCCGCGAAACCGGCGAGCCAAGATCCACGCCCAAATCGAAGGTCTCACTGGCGGTGAAGGGGGCACTGTTGCCGCCGCCAGCATTACGGCCAGAGCGGTTTGCCGGAAGGCGGCCAATTTCATTGGACTCGCAGCTCATTTATGGGTTGTCCGTCCATCAATCATTTGATCCAGCCCTGTTCCTGGAACCTGATTTTGAGCTGGTCGGCGATTTCCCTGGCCGTCGCGTCGGCCCGGCCTTCCACCTTGCTGCGGCCGCTTTCCTCGCCATAAACCTTCATCCCGCTGCTGATGATGAGTCCCGCCGGATTGGCGGTGACAACGAAGGCGGCGGCCCCCAAAGCCGCTCCGGGAGTCTTGCTGCCGCCGGAATCCAATGTGTCGGATACGATTTTGCGCAGTCCCTGGGCCGTCATCTGGTAGCCTTCCACGGCCGTTCGCAACTCGGACGCGCCGTAGCCGAACCCGATGGTGACGCGCTTGGCAGTGCTGCCCTCGTTGACCGAGATGAGATAACCCCGGATCACAATGTCGTCGATTTGTGGTTTCGTTCCCGCCGTCGCCCGCTGGGCCGGCATTCCCAGGTCATGGATTCGCCCGACCAGCTCCGCGGCGATTTCAATCCCCAACAGCCGTCCCGCCGCCACCTGCCCGGCGGTTTGGGGAATGGCATCCACGGAATACCGGCTGGCCAGCGCGGAGTCGGCCGGCACCTCGGCGGCAGTGGCGGCGAAGTCGTACACCAGGATGTTTCCGGGCCGCGGGAGGTACCCGATGACCAGGGGTTCCTCGCTGGTCACGCTGGTTGAGGCGCAACCGGCGGCGAGGAGCAGGGCGAACAAATACGGGATGAGGGTTGTCGTTTTCAAACGGCAATCCATTTTCATGGTTTGTGCTTCCGTTCCAGGTTCCGTTTCGCTTGTGAATTCGCAGGCCGTCCATTTGACACGGCTGCGCGGTTCATAAACGAATCAATCAATTTCAGCGTCTAGCTATGGCTTCGCACCGGCTTCGGCCCGAATCACGGCGGCGATGTCTATGCTGACCTTCGCCAGAGCGCGGCTGTGCGCGGCGGCGAGCGCGTCAAAGCTGTCCCCTGATACCGGCTCGCCGGCGACCGTGCGGCCCGAGCACGTCGTGGCGCCACCCGTCGTCGGATGAACCACCCATACGGCTTCGATCAGCACCGACTTGCCCCGAACCGACTCGAAACGCTGGATGTCGATCGACACCCGGTAGGCGGGATTGAAGTTCGCCAGCGACGCGGTGGCCACCTGCGGCGTCCCGAGCAGCGCGGCGAGGTCGCCGGCGATGACGCGGGCGATGCTGTCATTTAGCGGTTCAGCCCAGCGATTGAATTCATCGATGGCCACGCGGTTGGTCGCCACCTGGACCATGAACTGCGGCCGGTCCACCAGCGCCGGGATGGAGACCGGCCCGACAGCGACGGCGCAGTTTGTGGCAGATGTGCCACCGCCCGTGGCCGTGGAGTTGAGCGTGTAGAAACGCGCCGGCGACGAGGCGCAGCCGGCGGCCGCCGCGGCGACGCAGGTGATCAGGAACAAGCGGACAATTTGGTTGGTTTTCATTTTGGGTGAATGCCTGACAATTGCGGGATGATCGAATTATTTGCGGTAGGGACGCCGCGCTGCGGCGTCCCCGCCCGCGCCCAGCGGGCGGAGCGGAAAATGACACCGACGGGGGCAGCGATTCGTTCCGTAGCCTGACGCTGCGCTCGGCGACGGGGACAGCGCGGCGCGCTGTCCCTACCCTTGGGGCTGCAAATGATGGAATCCCATTTCATTTGGCCTCCCCGGATTTACCGCGAATGAGCGCCTCGGGATGGCGCTCGAGATAGTCGGCGAGCACCCGCAATGACCGTGCCGCCCCGCCCCCCTCGTGCAGCATGCGGTTCAGTTCCGTGTCCATCACGGAGTTCGGCTCGATGAGCTTGTTGGCGCTGCCCATCAGATTGTCGGCGTTGGTGAGCGTCCGGTTGAGATTCTTCATGAGGTCGGCGACGCTGGTTTCGATCTCCTCGGCCTTGCCGGGCATGGTCGGCAGCACCGGGGGATTTTGCGCCCAATCGACCGAGGCCGGAGCGGCCTCGGGAAAGAAATCCACCGCCACGTAGAGCGACCCGGTGAGCAGGTTGGCCGTCCTTAAATGGGCGCGCAGCCCGTGCGCCACCAGGATGTCCATCACCCGGCGGTGCCGGACGGTCGCATCCTCATCGCCGGGCGGGTTGACAAACTTGACCCCGTACCGCTGCGGGTCCACCGAGACGGTCACCGGCACGGAGAATTCCATCGAGTTCAGGTCAAACTGCGGGCTGACATCGATGACCTCCCCGATGGTTACTCCGCCGACCTCCACCGGGGCGCCGGGCGACAGCCCGCGGACCGACGATTGTTTGAAGACGAGCAGGAACGTGTACGGATCCTTGGCGAGCGGACGGAAGGCGGCGCTGCGGTCGTCGAACAGGGCGAAGACCGTGCCCGCGTCGGCCGGCGGCAGGAGCGGGCCGGTGGCGGGCGTTTCGAACGCGATGCCGCCGGCCAGGATGGACATGACCGACTCGGTCTGGACGCGGAGACCGCTCGCCGAGAGCGACATGTCAATTCCGCTTGCGTGCCAGAAGCGAGTGTTGGGGTTGACGTATTGGTCATAGGGCGCCTGCACGAAGACCCTGACGTTGAGGGATTCGCCGCCCTTGTCGAGTTCGTACGACACGACCTGGCCGGCCGGCAGGTGCCGGAAATAAATGGGCGCGCCTTCCCCGATGGAACCCAGTTCCGGAGTCTTGAGCAGGAAGAAGCGGCCGGGAACATCAGCCGACACCAGCGGCGGGTTTTCGAGGGCGACGAAATTGCGCTCGCTTTCCTTCGACTGGCCGAGCCCCACGCCGATATAGTTCCCGGAAATCAGGGTGCCCAGCCCGGTGATGTTCAGGCCGGAGACCCGGGGCCGCACGACCCAGAACATGGTGTCCTTGACCAGAAACTCCTTGGATTTGGGGTCCATTTGCGCGGTGGCGATCACGCTATGATGATCGTCCGCGAGCCGGATGGCCGTGACCGTGCCGACATGCAGGCCATTGTATTGGACCTTGGTTTTGCCGGCTTCGAGCCCCTCGGCGGATTGGAAGACGATGGTGATCTTGGGTCCTTCGCTCATGATTTTGGTCACGGCGACCCAGACGCCGGCGACGGCCGCCACGATGGGAATGATCCAGACGAGCGAGAGGCGGGTGCGCTTTTTGGGGACGACCCGGGATTCGGGGACTTTGGGGAGGGATTGGTCTTGCTCAGGCATATTGAACCTCTGGTTGGACTGCTTTTGAACTGGCGGAATCCCAGATCAGCCGCGGATCGAAGGACTCGACCGCCAGCATGGTCAACACCACGACAGCGGCGAAGAAGAACAACCCGGGCGCCGGCTCCACGGACATGAGCGGCTGAAGCTGGATCAGAGCCACCGTGAAGGTGTCAACGAACACATCCACCATGGACCAGCGGCCGATGATCTCGACGATCCGGTAAAGGCGGATGCGCTGGCGATTGTTCTCGATCGAGCCCCGCCGCACGGTGAGGAGCAGATAGAGCAGCGCCACAATTTTCGCGCTGGGAATCATGATGCTGGCGAAAAGCACGATGAGCGAGAGCGGCCAGCCGGTCGGCGACCAGAGGAGCACGACGCCCTGCATGATGGTGTCGGATTCGCGCCCCGAGGCGGTGATGGTCGTCATCACCGGCAGGACATTGGCCGGAACATAGCAGACCGCGGCGGCGATGAGATAGGCCAGGGTGCGCTCGAGGCTGGCCGGCTTGCGGAAGACCAGTTCCTCGTCGCAACGCGGGCAACGCCCCTCGTCCTCACCCGGCGCGGGGCGCGAAAGCAGTCCGCAGGTGTCGCAGCTCTGCAAGCCATGTTGCATGCCGGTCATGCGGCCACCTCCGTGGCGGGCTGGCCGGGCGCCGGCGGCCCGGCGCGGGCGTCTGCCCACTTGACCCGGTTCCATACTTCGCGCGGATCGAAACTCGACTGCATCGCGGCGAGCAGGAAGACCAGCGCGAACAGGGCGAACAGGGCGACCCCGGGAATCACCCTGGCATAGTCGGCGATCTTGGTCAGCGCCACCAGCACGCCGATGAGCATGACCTCGATCATGCTCCAGTTGCGGGCAAACGGAAGATGGCGCAGCAGCGCTCCGACCCAGGCGGACGGCTGTTCACGCCGGGCGGCCACCACGACGGTGAGCATCAACCCGATCTGAAGTCCGGGCGAAACGACGGCGGCAAAGAGCACCAATACGGCGACAATTTCCTGCCCGTCCTGCCAGAGTTGCCGGGCGCCGCCAACGACGGTGGTGGAGGCCGCGTGTCCGACCGCCGTCAGCCCGAGCATGGGAACGGTGTTGGCGAGCACGAAAAGAAAGAGGGCCGCGAGGGACAGCGCCAGCGTCCGGTTAAGCGAATCCTCCCGGCGCCGCCACAATTCCTTGTCGCAGCGCGGGCAGCGCGCCGAGGCGCCGGGCGCGATATCCGGCACGCGCTGCAGGAGATCGCAATGCGGGCAGGCGACCAGCGAGGAGTCCGCCAGCGGCTGATTGCAGCCGGTCGAATCCGGCACGTCGGTTTCCGGGCGGGAGGCGCTTGGTTCCGCCGACCCGGGGTCCCGCGCCATTGCCGCACCGGCGCTTCGCTGAAGTTTGCGCGCGCGGGATTTGCTCATGGTCGGTCGGAGATGTTTGTCCGGTTCAAAACTGGAAGGCGACATCGAGACCGATGGAGGTGCCGCTGAAACCGCCGTTGCCCCAGAGGTACGAGGCGCCGATGCCGATCCATTGCACCTTCCAAAGCTGGTTCAAATAATCCAGCACGATGCGTCCGTGAAGTTCGTAGAGATGGTCAAGGTTCAACCCGCTCTTGAGGTCGCCGTACATCTCGGTCCGGCAGAAATAACCGCCGGTGCGCAATTCGTGGCCCCACAGGTCCTTCCCCAGGGGAACATCCACGTCGATTTTGTTCATCCAGGTCTCCGAGTTGCCATTGACGTGGAGGTTCGGATTGGAAGCGCTGAAGCTTTCGGTGTGGAAATAAACCGGGTCCGAGTTCAGCGTGAAGATGGTGCGCCCCCAGGTGTAAACGTATTGGAAGTCCGCCGCGGGCCGGATGGTCCAGGTGTTCACATTATAATCCACCAGGCCGGCGGCCCGAGCGGCCGGCTGATTGGCGGCCGCAAAGGCGTTGCCGTTGGGATAGAACGAGTTTTCCGTGTACCCATACATGCCCATGAAGGTCGGCGCGATGCTGAAGTGGTCGTTGAACCACAGGCGCGGACCGCCGCCGAACTGGATGGAGAAATCATGGTACTTGCTGTACGCGCCGTCCAAGGTCTGCCCGTTCAGGGTATCCGCGGCCGTGAAATCACGTTTGGCGGAAACATAGCCCATCTCGCCCTGCAACTGCGGCTGCCAGGCGATGGGCAGGGTTCCCAGCTGTTGCGGATCGCCGATGTCGCCCCAACCCCCGAACTTGGAAAGGCCGAGGTTCCCCTTGCTCCCCCGGCTGTAAGAGGCGCCTTCCATCCCGAAATCCCCGCCCAGAATGGTTGCCGCTTCAATGTGGTTGCCCACCGAGTTTCTCAAATTGGCCATTTCTTCCGGGGTGATTTGCGCCCGGGCCGGCAGGGCCATCAGCAGCAGCGAGAGGAGTCCGGCGGCGGCCTTCAGACGAAGGCCTGGAGGAAGGTTACAGTGATGTTTTACCATAAATTCTTAAAGTTCGTTTCCATTAAGTTTGTTTTTCACCCGCGGTGCGGCGAACTTATCTTACGGTTTATCGACGCGAATCGCCGTCACTTCCCGGGGCCGCACCACCACGTCGTCGCCCGGGTCCATCTGCTCCATCCGGATGCCCAGGCCGGGCTTGAAAACCTCGCGCTGGCCGTTGGGATATTGCAGGGTCAGGATGCGGTAGCTGGGCTCCACGATCAACACCTTGGCATTGACTCCCAGGCTTTCGGCGGTGGTGCCATCCGGCAATCGGCCGTTTTCCAATATGTAAATGGCGAGCTCCTCGGTCACGCTGGCCTCAACCTGGTTGCCCACCTGAATCCGGTCGAAGTTTTTCACCTGGTCGCCGACCTTGTAGGTGGCGGTGGTTTTGTCGGAAAGTTTGAGAGTCATGGTGTGCGCGCCGGCGTCGATGGCTTCCACCGTGGCCGGGGCCTTGACGGATTCCACGGTGATTCCCTCCTGGATGAGGCCCGGCCGGCCTTTGGGCTGAACATTCGCGTTGGGCGGAGTCCAGCAGCCGGTCAGGGACAAGGTGGCGATCGGCAGCAGCAGGGAGACGAGCATTCCGAGGTATGTCTTCGTTTTCATAGTTTGGTTCAATTCGATGAATTCAGTGATATTCTCCCTGCGTTTCGCACCTGTCTCCCGGCCCCGGTTTTCATTCGGGCCGGACAACCAGAGGCATTATGGGAGATATCAGCCAAAATGCCTATTGTCCTTTGGTCCAATACGGTGCAAAAGAGAAACGCAGCCCTTCCCAAAAAAGACGAACAACCCTGCAGCTGCCGCGCCTACTTTGGCTTCATTGGGTCAACGGGTTTGCTTCCGTCCCGGGTCAGTTTGTTCGCCAGGACGCGGTAAATCAAGCCCGCCGCCACTGAACCGATCAACAAAGCCAGGATCAAAATCAATCCCCGCCAGAACGCATGGTCCACCACGCGGTTGGCGTCGGCGGCGGTCTGTTGGCCGAGCTGGGCCAGCTGGGGCGTGCTTTGGTTCACCGTCATGAGCAGGGTGCTGACCTGCTGCGCCGCCGCCCCGATCTGGGTGGCGGCCGTGCCGTAATCGAGCACGTTGTAGGGATGGCTGTTCGTGGCGGCGGACACCCGGGCGGCATTGGTCGGGGAAACGTAACGGACGAATTCCGTGAGCGACTGGATGGCGGCATTGATGGCGGTGGCCGCCTCACCGCCCGCGTTAAGCGTCTGGCGCACCTCCGTCTCCTGGGAACGCAAGCCATCGAGCAATTGCTGGATGGCGGCCTGGCGCTGGTCGTTGATCAACTGGGGCAATTGCTGGGCCGTGGCCGCGAAACTTTGGGCGGAGACGGCCAGTTGGTTGACATTGGACAAAACCTGGGTGGACTCGGGCTGGCCGGCGAGTTGATAAGCCAGCACCTCCGTCTGCCAGCTCAACAACTGGGGCATGCGCTGGGTATAGTACATGGCGCGTTCCCCCAGGCGGCGGGTTTCCTCGATGGCGGCCGCCGTGGGGTCCAGGCCCGCCAGCGGGTCAAGATAGAGCAGGCTGAAGATGCTGGTGGGTGCGGCCGTGGAAGCACTGGGGGTCTTGCCCAGGGCAGTGGCAAACTCGCGGAACCGAACCGCGCCAATGTAACGCTGATGGGGATTCTTCTGCCGCCATTCCTGGATCAAATCGCGCAATTCCTGCTGCTGGGCCGGTTTGAGCATGCCGTTCGCCAGCAACCAGGCATTGGTTTCCAGCTTGCGCTGGGTTTCCAACACCGGCACGGCCGCCTCGCCAAAAGTCTCGATCCCGTAATCCTCCACGACCATGCGCGTCACGGTGACCAGCACCAGGATGTCCAGCCCGTTGACGACGGGGTTGGGTCCGGTGGCGTCGGTGTAGGCAGCCGTGGCCTGGCCCAGCTTCCATTTGAGCGCCGCCAGCCGGCCTTGGGGGGTTCCGACCCGGGCGCCGAAATCGTCGGCCGCCTGCGCCACCTGCGCCACATAGCTGTCGGCGAAGCGCAACACCTGGAACTGCAACACGGTGAGCGTGACCAAATTCGACGAGCTGGTGGCCAGTTGCAGCGACGAGACGTGGGCCTTGGGCGGGGAGGAGTGTAAACGGATCAGCGAGCAACCCGTCAGGGCCAGCGCGAGGCAGGCCAGGCCGATCCAGCCCAAAGACCGGCAATCGGCCGGATCGGTTTTGTGAATTTGTTTCATGGTGATTTGGGTTTGAGCAGAATGTCACCGGCATTGACCAGGGGCACGCCTTCGTATGAGCGTTCCTTGAACTGGTTGGACGTGTAGTTTGTCTGGAAACTCTCGTAACCGGCACACTCGAAAGCAACCGTCACCGAATGCCAGCCGCCGCGGCGAAACACGGTGACAATCTTCTCGGCATCCAGGACAAACCGGCCATTGGCATCCGCCCGCTCGCCGGCGGGAAGCATCTGGAGCATGCCCCCCTTGGGCGCGGTGTCCGTGCCGGTCGTCGGGCAGGGCACCACGCGTTTGACGGTTGCCTCGGGCAAGGGCTGGCGGGTGTCCGCGGCGAGCACCTGCCCCGTCACCCGGGGCGAACTGTACCAGGAAAACCCGATGGACTGGCAACCGGTCAAGACGATGACCAACAGCAGAAGCGCCGTTCTCGGATTCATGGTTTCTCCTTGGGCGGACGGGAGGGGTTGCCCGGCGTCGGTCCGCCATCGACAGGCTGGGCGGCAGCCGGGGCTTCGAACCACCGGTCCCGGGGCACAAACATCTTTTCCGGCGGGTCCTGCCGGTAATGCGGAGACATGATCTGGACGCCGTATTCGTTGAAGAGATCCTGGATGTTGGCGTGCAGCACTGAGAGCGTGGGAACCCGGCGTTGCGGCTCGTCCAGGGTGGCGTTCAGTTGATACTCAACGTAGAAGTCGGAGAGCGCCTTCTGATATACATACGGGGCCGGATCCCGGCGCAGGCCGGGCGTGCGAACGGCGGCTTCGAGCAACAGGCCCTGCACCTGCCGCCAGGGTGTGCCGTAACCGATGGTCACGGTGGTATGGGCGATCACGCCTTCGCTCCCGGCCAGCCGCGAGTAATTTTTCAGCGAGGTGTTCAATAACATCAGGTTCGGCAGGTGGACCTCCTCATGCCAGGGGGTGAGAATTTTGGTGGAAAGGAACCCGACCGTGAGCACCGTCCCTTCATGTTCGCCCACGCGAACATATTCGCCCGGCCGGAGCGCCTTGGAATACATCAAGACCAATCCGCCCGTAAACTGCCCGACCACACCGCTGGCGCCGATCGAAATGAGCAATCCCATGAATACGCTCACGCCTTTGAACGCCTGGCTGCCGCTGCCCGGCAGGTACGGATACATCATCACCACGGCAAACACCCAGAGGATAACCACGGCAATCCGGCCAGTGGCCTTGGCCGCCTGCGAATCCAGCCAGCTGATGACAATCTGCCCTTTCTGGACGGCCCGGAAGAATCCCCGCACGATCCGTCCCAGCAGCAGGGCGGCCAGGGCGATGACCGCCACGACAAAAAGATTGGGCAGCATGGTCACACCCGAATCCATCAGACCGGACAGCGTGGACGACATGAAACCGCCCAAGTGGTCCGCCCAGGGCTGGGTATAGGGAAATTGCGCCAGGCAAAAGGTCATCCAGAAATAGGCGCTGGTGACGACGATGGTCCAGCCAATGATTCTTGCCATCCAGTGGATGAAATAGGCCACCTGGCTGAGAATGAAGTATCCCCCTGCCAACAGGCGGTCGCTCATCCGCCGGACCAACGCGTTGACCCGGGGTATGACCCAACGCCCGATGCGCTGGACAATCCACACCACCCCGCCGAAAATCAGTGTGGCTCCCAGGCTCAACAGAATGGATTTGATGAGGAAGGGCCATTCGTGCTGTTTCTGCATGGCCGCCATCACCTCCCGCAGCTCTTTCATGCTGACCTGCGCGGTCTGTTCCAAAGTCTGCTCCTCGATCGGGTCAGCATCGCCCGGAGTGAGGGCAAAAGCCCGCTCGCCGCCGATCGTGATGACCACGCCCTCGCTGGTGGCGCGGGAGCCGATTCCGCCGTTGGGATAATCCTCAACCAATTTGGTAATCCGCTCTTCCACGAAAGCGGCGCGTTGCTTGGGATTGTAACCGAAATTCGACGCGCGAAAAACGGCCACCGGCCGGTTGAAAACCTTCACCAGGGCCGGTTCTTGGGGCGCCGGCGGCGTGGTCGCGTCCGCACCCAGCCCGTCCGGCGGCGTCAGTGCGATGGCCAGACCAATCAACGCCCATCCGCCCAGGCGCTTCACGCCCAGCTTGGAATGAGTCTTTATCCCCGTTGCCATTTCGGTTCGTCCGGTTTCGTGAAGGTTTGAGGCTTCCTTGTTGCTGCCGGCACCGGCGCCGTGAGGATTGCAGTGCTCACGGGCCGGCGGCGCAGCCAATCAACGTTCACAAGCCGGGGCCGTTCGCGCCCGGCATGGTGGTTACATTTCGGCTTTGTCTTCCGAGCTGACGCGGAGTTTCTCCAGCTTGAAGGCGCAACGCGTCGACCAGTAATCCAGGCACAGTTTCACGTCGCCAAAGGTGCCGTCGAACTTGGTGCGCAGAGCCTTGGTGCCGGCCCGGCGGTCCATCGCTTCGGCGACGATCTGGCCGGTCCCGCCATCGGTGAACTCGGCTTCGACCTGGCACTCACCCACCCCGAGGCCCGTGCCGAAGACGACGCGCTTGACCAGGCTCAGGGCCATGCCCATGGGGACGACGCTGGAAATCAGGTTGGAAACCGGCCGGCATTTTTTGGCCTCAGTCAGCGCGCCATGAAGCACCAGCGTGTCCGGACCAGCCTGATCCACAATCGTATAATCCTTGCTCAAGGCATTGCTCAGCGCCGTATGGAAGTAATTGATCAGCAACTGTTGATCTTCCTGGTCCAGCTTGCCCAGTTTCGAATCCTTGTCGTCGGATTTCCATAGTTCAACCGGTTTGATATACACCTTGGTGTACTGCCCCCAGTTCACATCCGGTTTGATGTAGAGCATCTTGGCTTCATCGCCCGTGCCCGGTTTCATCAGGGAATAATCCGGCAGGAATCCCGAGTCCTCCATGCTCCCCCGCACCTCGTGCGTGGTGGAGCAGGCGGTCAGACCGAGCAGCAGACCGCCGGCCAGAATTCCCGACAGGAATTTCAAGCCGCGGACGCCGCTGATTTCGTTCATGGTTGAGGTGTTCATTTTTTCCTTTGGTTGGTTTTGTTTTCGTTGGTGTAATTGCTATTCCCTTTCACCCGCCGGAGCAGGAAGGGAGAAATCGTCAGAAATGCCAGTTCAGGTTGAGGGTGAAGAAGGAGAACCAGGAGTTGTTGAAGGAACCGGACACGTTGCCGCGATAAGCCGAGGTCTGGTTCACCGGCATGTTCCCGCACCACATGAATTCATAGGCCGCGCCCAGGTCCAGGGCCTTGCTGCATTTCCATAAGGTGCCGAGACCGAAGCGGTAGGCCTCGCCCATGGGCAGGGTGACGGTCCGGTTCGCATTGTTGACGGCGGCGGTGTCATACGCGAAGCCGCCGGTGAACTGCCATTGCTCCGAGTATTTGTACTGGGCGCCAATCGCTCCGTGCCAGGTGTCGTCGTAATGCATTTGGGTGGTCAGGCTGCCGGGGTTGGCCGTGTCATAACCGATGCTCACCTCGCCAAACCGGCTCCAGTTTTGCCAGCCGACGTCGGCCATCAGCGCCCATTGGGCGTTGAGCTCCTGGTACGCCCCCACCATCACCGATTGCGGGACGGTGATGCCCAGGTTCAATTGGGGCGGGCTGGTGAACAGCGGCAATCCTCCCAACGGTCCGAGGTTGCTGAATCCGGGCTTGGCGCTGAAATCCAGCTTGACCTGCGACAGATAGGTGACCCCGATGCGGGTGCCCTGCCTCGGCTGAATCATTATGCCGGCGTTGCCGCCGAAACCCCAGGTATCATTCTTCAACTTCATCTGGCCGTCGCCCGTTCCCAAGGTGCGGATGGCCGCCTGAGTGTCCAGGTAGCCATACATCGCATTGAGGCCGCCGCCAATGGAGAGCCAGTCGTTCACCTTGAAACTCGCCGCCGGCATAAAGGTCAGCCCCAGCAAGGTCGCCTTCTCAACGTAGTAGCGGCCAACCCAGCTGTTCCCGTAATCTTCGGCCAGGCCGAAGTAGGAAAAGGTGCCAAAACCCACCGTCAGTTTCTCCGTCAGCGGGTAGGTGACAAACAGGCTCATGCCCGGCAGCGCTCCGACCGCGGTGCGGCCATTGTCGCTGCCGAGGAACGGACTGGTTTTGCTCCCGTTGTTGGAGAACTTCACGTCGCCATAAAGCCCCTGGAGACCGGCCTGCAATTGCGGCCCATCGAGCAGGCTCATGCCGGCGGGGTTTTTGAACAGCGTGGACGCGTCCTGTGCCCGGGCGGCATAGCCGGCTGAAGCCAGGCCGACGTCCGGCGTGCCGATTTCGTAAAGCTCGATGCCGCCGGCCAGTGCGGATTGAGAAATCAATGTGGCGCCGGCGAACGTGGCGCCGATCAACAGAAGTCGTTGTGAGGTTTTCATGGAATCGATGTCAGTCAGGTTGATGTTTTACTCCTTTTCATTGTTCAGTGTCGATGGTTTGTGGTCCCTCTCCCGGCGATGTTGTCCGTGTGAACCGGGAACCCTGGGAGGAATAAAGCGCCACCAGCCGGGAGATGAGCACCGCCACATAGAGCGTGCCGGTCATCGCCTCCATCGCCGCCAGCGCCCGCGCCCCGTTTGAAACCGGCGTGATGTCACCGTAACCGACGGTGGTGAGCGTGATAAAACTGAAATAATAGGCGTTGAAGCCGGTCATCGACTGGCCGGCCGACGGCCCGGTGCTGAAGGCGAACGAGCCTGGAATCAAGCCGTCCACGATCAGATAGGCAAACATCCACGACAACCCCAGCAGCAGGTAAACGGAAATGCCGGCATACATCACCTCGGAATTGACCCGGGGTGCGCGCAGGATAAAACGCAGGAACTGCCCCACCAAAAAAATGAGAAACACCAGCCCGACGGCGAGAGACACCTCCTTGGGGACCAGTTCCGGCCAAAAATGATTCAACCATTTGCCGGTGACTGCCGGCACCATCAGCACCCCTGCCCAGACCAGCATCCGGTGGCTCTGGCCCACGGCCAACACCCCGGACACCAGCACCAGCGTCATGAGCACGGCCTCGATGCTGTCACCGTGGGGGATTGTCTCGACGAAAGGCGTTGCGACGAACAACAGGATGAGCGCCGCCAGAAATTCGGCCGTCGAAAAGCGTTGGAACCCGATCTGCGCCGGCCGGTCGGCCGGCAGACCGGGCGCGGCGGCTTCAGGTTCTGGCTGTTGCAGTGCTGGCATGATTCAATCATTCACCGGCCGGGCCGGCCGCGTTCCCGGCCAGGTCACATCCGCGGTTTGGGTTGAACCGGTTGTTTTTTCAGGTCCGCGACAATCCGTTCCACTTCGGGAATGGCATGCGCGAAAAACTTTTTAAATCCCGAACAGAGATAATTCAGGCCGGGCTCGCCGGTGACGGTGCGGATGATCCGGTTCTTCGGGCATTCGCCCCAGCAGTCCGTGAGATACGGGCACTGGCGGCAATACTGCGGCAGGGTCTCGTTCTTGGCGTAACCGAATTGCACCTGGGTGCGGGAAAACACCTGGGAATCGAGCGCGCTGTCCTTGAGGTTGCCCAGGCGATACTCCGGATAGACATAATGGTCGCAGGAGTAAACGCTGCCGTCATGTTCCACCGCCACGCCTTTGCCGCAAAATTCGCCGTAAATGCAGATCTGCGAGCCCAGGCCCAGGTGCTGGGACACCAGGGTCTCGAAGTGGTTGACCAGAATCTTGCCCAGGTCCTTTTGCCGCCAGCGGTCAAAAACCACACACAGGAAATAACCCCAGTCATCGGGGTCCACCGACCAGTCGGTCACGATGGAATTCGGATGACCCGGGCGGGCCTCGGGGTCGCCGTCCCGGGGCAGGGCCGCGTTGTTCCACTTGTGCGGCGCGGTCTTCTCAAAACCCTTGTACTCGACAATGGGAATGAACTGCATGTAGGTGGAACCGACTTCACTGCGGAGAAAACGGTAAACATCCGCCGGATGTTTCGCATTGAACCGGTTGACGCACGTCAGCGTGTTGAACGGCACCTGGTATCGCTGGAAGAGTTTGACCGTGTTGAAAACCTTGTCAAACGTGGGTTTGCCGCCCTTCGTGACCCGGTATTTGTCATGCATTTCCCGGGGACCATCGATGCTCAGACCCACCAGGAACCGGTTTGCCTTGAGAAATTCGCACCATTCCTCATTGATCAGCGTCCCGTTGGTTTGCAGGTCGTTTTCAATCTTCTGGAACGGCTTCGCATATTTCTTTTCGAGCGCGACGACCTTGCGGAAGAAATCCAGCCCCATCAGCGTCGGCTCGCCGCCCTGCCACGAAAACACCACCTCCGTCCCGGTCACGCCCGCGATGTACTGCTGGATGAACCGCTCGAGCACCTCGTCGGACATCCGGCCGGTGCCCGGGCCGTTGGGCAGGGTTTCCTTGCTCAGGTAAAAGCAGTAGCTGCAGTCGAGATTGCAGGTGGACCCGCTGGGCTTGGCCATGACGTGGAACCGCCGCCGGGACTGGTCCCCCAGCAGCAACGGCGCATCATATTTGTCGACCGGGCGCGGCGGCATTCCCACCTCGGCGACCTGGAAGCCGCCGGGCATCGCTATCGGCTTGTTTTCGTTAGAATTCATCCAGGCTTTTGAAACAATTTTCTTATTTCTCGCCGACCGCGCTGGGTGAGGCGTGTCCTTGAGTTGACCGTTCATCAGGTTATACGTCAATCGGTAATTTGCACCTGACGCCTTGCGACGATGGACATTACAGACGTTACCTTTCCTGCGATTGTTTTGGGTATTGGACTTTGGACCAATACCCGGATGGTGAATATATCGGCCAGCTCATGGCCGTTCAATTGATCCAGCCTTGTTGCTGGAATCGGATTTTGAGCTGGTCGGCAATTTCCTGGGCAGTCTGTTTGGCGCGGCCTTCGACCTTGCTGCTGCCGCTTTCCTCGCCGTATACATGCATTCCGCCGCTGATGATAAGCCCCGCCGGGTTGTGGGTGGCGATGAGGCCGACCACGCCCAATGACGCCCCCGGGGATTTGCTCCCACTGGCATTGAGGTCACCGGAACCGAGCTTGCGCAACCCCGTGGCCGTCATCTGGAAACCTTCCACCGCCGTTTTCAAATCGGATTCACCCTTGCCAAAGCCGATGGCGACACGCTCGGCTTCATTGCCTTTCTGGATGGAAAGTAAATAACCCCGGATGACCAGATCGTTGATCTGCGGCTTCGTTTCCGTCCCAGCCTGTTCGGCGGGCATTCCCAGGGTGCGGATATCGGTAACCAGCTCCGCCGCAATTTCCGAGCCCACTTTCTGGCCTTCCGCAATTTGCCCGGCCGTCTGGGGAGTGGTATCGAGATCCTTGGCGCCGGACAATGCGGACTCGGCAGGCATCTCGTCAGGCGTGGCGGCGAAGTTGTACACCCAGATGGTGCCGGGCTTGGGAATCTTCCCGGTCACAATCTCGTCGCGGCTGGTGATCTGGGTTGAGGCGCAGCCGGTGACGAATGTCACCACGAACCCGCATGCGACCAGGCCTGTCAATTTCAAGTGGCAATATGTCTTCATAATTTGTCTCTCCAGTTTCAGTTGTTGTCTCGTTGGTGAAGCGCGGGCCGCCTCCCGGAGGAGAGGAGACAGCCCGCGTGTTTCACAAGCGAATGGATTACAGTGACTAGTCATTCACTTTGCGATCTGCTTCCAACAGGACCTTCTTGTCCGCCGCCGTCAACTGCGACGGGCCGAGCTTGAACGTCAGCTTGTCGATGGTGCCGGTGAACTTAAACGGCAGCTCATAGCTGTCGTCCACCCCCGTGCGGGTATCCATGCCGATGTCGAAAGTCTCGTCAATGGTCATCATCAATGGAATCGTATGCTCGAGTTTCTTGCGGGCCAATTCCCGGCCATCCACCGTAAACACGCCGGTGCCACTTTTGCCGGGGCCGGGGCCGTCGTATTTGAAGTCGAACACGAGCGTGTGCTTGCCCGGCTTGAGCGCTTTGCCAAACAAGTCATCGCCGATGATGCCGCCCACGCCGCCCTCCCAGCGGAATCGCTCCAGATCGAGGAGGTTGTAAACGAAGACCGGTTTGCCGTTGAGCAGGTAGAGGGCGTAGCCGCCGAAGCGGCCGCCGAGCGTCACGATCATTCCCTCGGCGCCACCTTCGGGCACGGTTATCTCGGCCGTGATGGTGTAATCCTTGTCCAGAATGTCGGGAGCATTGCCAAGGGGTATGCCGACATTCTCACCCGTGTAGGTGAATAGCGTCCGCCCTGCGACTGCGCTCGGGCGCGGCGTCAGCAGGCGCGAGAAGGCGGTGTTATCCAGGGGGAAGACATTATATTTCGTCGCTTCCGCTGCAAATAACGCCTGCATTTCCTTCAATTTATCTGGCATCTTCGCAGCGAGGTCATTGTTCTCCGAATAATCCTTGGTGATGTCGTATAGCTCCCATTTGTAGCCATCAATAACACTTGGCAACTTGCCGGTGGCCAGGTCCCAAGGCGGGGCGAACGGCGTCGTGCAGGCAATCCAACCATCGTGGTAAATCGCCCGGTTGCCGGCCATCTCGAAATATTGGGTTGTACGCGTGGAGGGCGTGTTTGGTCCCGCCGCCGCGGGATCGAAGGTGTAAACCATGCTGACCCCTTCGATGGGCTTTTGCGTGATGCCGTCGACCGTAACTGGCGCCTGGATGCCCGCGGCTTCGAGGATGGTCGGAACGATGTCAATGACATGATGGAACTGGGTACGGATGCCGCCCAAGTCCGTGATGTGGCCGGGCCATGAAATAGCCAGACCCTGCCGCGTGCCGCCGAAGTGCGACGCCACCTGCTTGGTCCATTTAAACGGCGTGTCAAACGCCCACGACCAGCCCACCGCCATGTGCGGGTAGGTCTTGTCCGAACCCCATTCTTCGTAATGCAACAATTGCAGGGCCTCGGGGGCTTTCAGAATGCCGTTGTAGGCGGTGAGTTGATTAAAGGCGCCGTAGAGGGTGCCTTCCGGGCTGGTGCCGTTGTCGCCGCAGATGTAGATGATCAACGTGTTGTCGAGCTTGCCTTCATCCTGAACTTCTTGAATCACCCGTCCGATTTCATAGTCGGTATAGGCCGCGTAGCCGGCAAAGACTTCCGCCTGGCGCTCAAAAAGCTTTTTATACACATCAGACAGCGAGTCCCATTTCGGTATCTCAATCGGCCACGGTGTCAGCTTGGCGTCTTGGGGAATCACGCCCAGCCGCTTCTGGTTGGCGAAGATCTGGTCGCGCAACTTTTCATAACCCATGTCGAACTTGCCGTGGAACTTGTCGATCCATTCCTTCTTTGGCTGGTGTGGCGAGTGGGTGCCGCCGGGCACATAATAAACGAAGAACGGCTTGTCGGGCGCCGCCGCGTTCAGATCGCGCATGTGCTTGATAGCCTCGTCCGCCAGGTCGGTGGTGAGGTTGTAATCCTTTCTGCCAACCCACGGGAAGATCTGGGTATGATCGCGGAACAGGTAGGGTGTCCACTGGTCGGTCTCGCCGCCCATGAACCCGTAGAAATAATCGAAGCCCATCCCCGATGGCCATTGGTCGAACGGTCCGGCAACGCTATATTGAAAGCTCGGCGTGTTGTGGTTCTTGCCAAACCACGAGGTGGAATAACCGTTATCCTTGAGGATGTTTCCGATGGTGGCGTTTTCGGGCCCGATGATGGAATCATAGCCCGGATAGCCGGTGGACAGTTCGCCGATCACGCCGGAACCGACCGAGTGATGGTTTCGGCCGGTGATGAGCGCGGCGCGCGTGGGCGAGCAGAGCGCGGTGGAGTGGAACTGGATGTAGCGCAGACCCGACTGGGCGACGCGGTCCAGCGCGGGCGTCGGGATGACACCACCGAACGTACCCGAAACGCCGTAGCCCTGGTCGTCCGTCATGATGAGGAGAATGTTAGGCGCGCCCTTGGGCGGCACGATGCGCGGTGGCCAGTAAGGCTTTGAATCCAGGGCGCTTTCCTTGATCACGCCGCCGAACGGCAGCGGCGGCGGCGGGATTTGTTTCCCGTCAATCACCACGGTGGAACTGGGCGAACCGGGTGTGCCGTTGATTTGCTGGGCTGGCACTGGCCCGGAGCCGAACATCGTCGCCGAGGCGGTCAGCGCCGTCAGACCATATCTCATCAGGTTGCTTCGTTTCATAGTTTCTCCTTTTGTGATTTGTGCCTGACTTTGACCTCAAATGGATTTGAGGAACTTTTGCGTAAAACAGTCTCCAGCCGCTATTGGACCTTAGGCCAATAAGGGTGGTCAATAGAAATCAGTAGTCAGCGGCCCGTAATCAGCAAACAATGAGTGCCGAACGGCGGTCTGATTACTGATTACCGGCCACGTGTCCCGCGTCTTTGACACAGCGGAAACCAAGATGATTGCAGCCGGTGTCCACGTCTCCCTTGCCGCGTGTGCCGGCCATGTAACGCGTGCAATACTGGTCGGTGCAGAGAAACGAGCCGCCCCGCTGGACGCGCTTCTTCGTGCCCGGCTCGCTCGGGTCGTAAGGCGAGTCCGGTCCCGGCGGGTTGCGCGCCACGTCAATGCCCGAAAGTTTCAGCCGGGCAAAATAATCCGGCCGGTACCAGTCGCTGCACCATTGCCAGACATTGCCCGCCATGTCGTACAGGCCGTAACCGTTCGGCGGAAACGCTTTCACCGGCGAAAGACCCGCGAAACCGTCCTCGCCGGTGTCCTTGACCGGGAACGTTCCCTGATACGTGTTGGCCATCCATTTGCCGCCGGGCTTGAACTCGTCACCCCAGTCATAAACCTTGCCGCTCAAGCCGCCGCGCGAGGCAAACTCCCATTCCGCCTCGGTCGGCAGCCGTTTGCCGGCCCACTTCGCGTACGCCACCGCGTCGGGCCAGGCAATCTGCACAACGGGATAATTCCCTTTGCCCTGGATATCGCTCTGCGGGCCTTCGGGATGACGCCAGTTGGCGCCGTGGACATAATTCCACCATTGAAAATGATCCGTCAATGGCACCGGGCCGGGGGTGGGCGTGAAGACCACCGAGCCGGCCACGAGATTTTCCGGCGGCGCGGTGGGAAACTCCTCCTTCGTGGGCGCGATCTCCGCGATGGTCTTGTAGCCGGTGGCCTTGACGAATTGCTCAAACTTGTCGTTGGTGACATCCGTTTGGTCCATCCAGAAGCCGTTCACATAAACGCGGTGGATGGGCAGCGCGTCGGCAACCGTGGCGGGCGAGCAGCAGGAGGCGCCATTGCATTTGCCTTCGCTGCCCATGGAAAATTCGCCGCCGGGAATCCATACCATGCCCTCCGGTGCGGGTTTGGGCGCGGGAGCCTGGTTCGAAACCGTCGGCGCGAAGGCGGACGCCGTCAAATTGGTCGGGACCTCGGCGCTTGCCGGGGCCCGCGGCAGTGCCGCAGCCGGCTGGGCCAGTGCTGTCGCCGTCATCAGGGCGATGATTACAGCCATCGCCGCGCTGAAGGCGGCCGGCGATTTTTTCCTGCGGGTTTCAACCGGAGCGGCACGGCGCCGGGGCCGGGCGGGCGATTTCATGAAAATTTTCGGTTGCGGCGCCGGTTTTGATGGAGCCGGCAAGGGCTTGAGCTTGTGTATCGGAACCTGTTTGACCCGGGGTGTGAATTCGGTTTCCGCCACGGGCGCCTCGGCGCCGGAAAGCCAGGTGACGGCTTTCTCGAAATCGTCGAACGCCTGGACTTTCCAGCCGCGCACGGTGGCGATAAACGCGAACAGCCGGGCGCGCAGGTGCGGGTCGGAGCGGTAAAGCACGGCCAGCCGCTGCTGCTGGGTGAATCCGATCTCGCGGAACGTCTTTACCAACGCCATCAGGTCGTTCGGCGAGAACACCGGCTTTGGCCCCGGCTGCAGCGCCCGCAGATCCACCAGCGCCTGTTGGATTCCCCGTTTTCTGCAGGCGGCGGCCAGTTGCGCCAGCACGGCCTTGCTCGCCTTCAGGTCAAGACGGCCCTGTGCTCCCAGGCGGATGAACTCCTGGGCCCGGATGATTTGAAGTTCCATTGGCATGATGATGCGGAATCAAATTGCCCAGTCTCCGGCGCGAATGCAAACGCCGAAGTGATCAACCCATCCGGCCAAGGCCAGTCTATCGCCGGTGCAGGCCATAGGTTCCCGCCGTCCGGTCGTACGTTCGCGGATAAACTTTGTCGCTCGTGCCGGCAGTCCGGGCCGCCGGGGTGGCCGGCCGGGCGGCCGCCAGTTCCTCCGCCGTCCAGCCGGGATAGGCGCCATACGTTGCGCCGTAGGTGGTAACCACGCCCGGTTGGGTGGTGGTGGTCACCGGTTGAGCGGTCGTCGCCGGCGCGCCGGCAACATCAGGATGGGGAGCCTCATTGGTCGCGGTGGCCGTCGGCTGGCCGGCCGCCACCGCCACCCGGGGCTGCGCCAATCCGAGCAGTTCGGCTTCCGACGCGTGCGAGCTGGCGAGGGCGCTGTCATTGTAAACCGACACCCACCATCCGCCAAACGAATCCGGGTCGCCCGGCAGGATGGTTTGAAACGTCATGCCCCCTTGTTGCCGCAGCTCTTTCTGGCCCCGGTTCAGGGCGCGGACCATCTTCCGGTCGGCGGCGTTCGACAGCACCGAACAAATAAAATTCACGCAGTTGCTTTTGGCCTCGGCGCTCTGGTTGAGATAACTCATGGCCCCGATTTGGACGGCCGCCGGCCGGTTCAGGTCGCCGAAGACGTTGATTTCGTAGCCGCCGGAAGCGCACCGGAACGAGATGTAGGGAACATTCTTCCAGACTCCGTCGCTGATGACCGCAGCCGGGACCTGTTGCAGCCCCTGCGCCCAGCCGTTGTTCGCCAGCAGGGAGACGATCTGCGCCCAATCGGGAATGGATTGTCCGTTGTTGGCCACATGGGGGGCGGCCGCCGCTTCCTTTTTCACATCCCGGACCCAGGCCAGCGGATAACGGCAGGTGCCGGAGTCCGTTTGCAGGAGGACGCCGTTGGCATCCTGTTGCAGGACATTCCCGGTGACCACCGCCCCGCTTTGCAGAATGAGCACGTCGGCCCGGAGCAGCGGCTGGCACCACAATCCCAAACCGAACACGGCCAGCAGCGGGATGGTTTTGACTGAATTGATTGGCTGATTTTTTCGCATAATGTTTTTATTTGGAGTTTACCGTTCCTGGGATGCAATCGGCAAGCATTGCCACACCCTCGTAGTTTGTTTTTATTTGATGGGGAATTTCAATGGTGAATTCAGGGGCCGGCTTGCACGCCGTTCAATTGATCCAGCTCTGTTCCTGGAATCGCAGCTTGAGCGCATCGGCGATTTCCTTGGCGGTCTGTTTGGTCCGGCCCTCCAGCTTGCTGCTGCCGCTTTCCTCGCCATACACATGCATTCCACCGGTGATGATGAGCCCTGCCGGGTTCTTGGTGGCCAGGAATCCCGCCACTCCCAAAGCCGCCCCTGGGGCTTTGCCGCCGCCGGCATTGACATTGCCGGACCCGATTTTACGCAGTCCGTTCGCCGTCATCTGGAAGCCTTCCACCGCCGTTTTCATCTCGGAGGCACCCTCGCCAAAGCCGATGCCGAAGCGCTTTTTGGCATCGCCCTCCTTGATGGAGATGATATAGCCCCGGATCATCAGGTCGTTGAGCTGCGGTTTCGTATCCGTAGTGGCCTGCGCAGCGGGCATGCCCAGCTTTTGAATGTCGGCAACCAGCTCCGCCGCAATGTCCGCGCCCAGCTTTTTCCCCTTCGCAATCTGATCCTCCGTCTGGGGCGTGGTGTCCAGGTCCGGCTGGCCGGCCAGCGTGGAGCCGGCCGGAAGATCCGCGGGGGTGGCGGCGAAGTCGTACACCCAGATCTGCCCGGGCTGCGGGAGCGGTCCGGTCACGAGGATTACACGGTTGGTGATGTCGGCGGCAGCGTTCCCGGCGAGCCATCCAGACGCCAATCCCGCCAGACAAAGGTTGAATATTGATTTTTTCCAGGACAGTTTTGTTTTCATAATTTCATTATTTGTTTCCGGTTTCAGTTCGACCGTGAATTCGCGGGCCGCTGAAACCAAGGCTGAAGGCTAACCTGCCTACGTCCGACTTCGGCGCGGCAAGAGGCTGAAGGCTGAAATTGGGACTGCCGGTTTGAGGGCAAGGTCACAGCTCAGGCTTTCAGTTTGTCAGCACATCAGTTTTTCAACGGCCCGCGTGGTTCACAAGCGAGATCAGTGTTTGCCGCTGTCGCCCGCTTCCTGAAGCTTGGCGAGCACCTCGTCGAGTGAGAAGCTGCCGGGCTTCTGGCGCGGCGGATATTCGATGTAGGTTTGCAGATGCTTGCCCACGAAGTATTGGCACGGCACCGCCAGGAACGCGTGGTTGAGAATGTAATTCCCATAGCCTTCGGCTTCATCGCAAGCGCGTTCAAACGGATCGGCCCGCAGATCTTCAATCAGCGGCACGCGCAACGGCACGAGCGGTTCCGACCACACCTTGAAGCCCACCGCCCGCTGTTCGAGGAACAGCAGCTTCCACCGGTCATAGCGCACGGCGGCCAGGTTACCGTCGTCCGTCCAATAGAAAAACTCCTTGCGCGGATCTTCGGCCTTGCCGGCCAAATAATCCATCTGGTTGTAACCGTCAAGATGAACCTTGAAGGTCTTGTCGCCCACCGTGTAACCGGTGAGCAACTTGCCCGCGATGTCCGGCTCGCCCACGGCGGCCATGAAGGTCTGCACCCAGTCCTCGTGGGAGACGATGCCGTTCAGCTCGGTGCCCGGCTTGATGACATGCGGCCAGCGGATCATGCCCGGAACACGGTAACCGCCTTCCCAGCTCGCATTCTTCTCGCCGTGAAACGGCGTGGTTCCGCCATCCGGCCAGCTGAATTCTTCCGCGCCGTTGTCCGTTGTGTAGAGCACAATCGTATTGTCGGCGATGCCCAGGTCGTCCAACTGCTTGAGCAGTTGACCGACCATGGCGTCGTGTTCGGTCATGCCGTCAGCTTCCACGCCGAGGCCGGTCTTGCCATTCGACTCCGGCTTGAGGTGCGTGTGGACGTGCATGCGGGTGGAGTTGAACCAGACGAAAAAGGGCTTCTTGTCGCTGACCGATTTGTCAATGAACTTGGCGGCGCGGGCGAATACTTCTTCGTCGATCGTCTCCATGCGCTTCTTGGTCAGCGGACCGGTGTCCTCGATGGTCTGCTTGCCCACCTCGCCAAAACGCGGGTCAACGGTCGTATCTTCCTTGGCGGACGCGAAGGAATGCAGCACGCCGCGCGGGCCGAACATTTCCTTGAAATGCGGATACTGCGGCGGCTTCGGATAGTCAGGATTCTCCGGCTCCTCCTCCGCATTCAAATGATAGAGGTTGCCGAAGAACTCGTCGAAGCCGTGAACCGTGGGCAGGAACTCGTTGCGGTCGCCGAGATGGTTCTTGCCGAACTGGCCGGTGGCGTAGCCCAGTGGCTTGAGCAGCTCGGCGAGCGTCGGATCTTTCGCGGACAATCCTTCCTTGGCTCCCGGCAAGCCGACTTTGAGCAGGCCGGTGCGGAAGCAGGACTGCCCGGTGATGAATGCCGCGCGTCCCGCGGTGCAGGACTGTTGGGCGTAAAGATCGCTGAAGATTGCGCCTTCATGGGCGATGCGGTCGATGTTCGGTGTACGGAAGCCCATCATGCCGTGGCTGTAAGCACTGACATTCCACATGCCGATATCGTCACCCATGATGACAAGGATATTGGGTATCTTCGCGTCCGCCGCCTGCGCTCCCGCATTTGCGGGACCGAGCAGCGCCGTCGAAGCGGTCAGCACGGTCAGACCGTATTTGATCAGGTTACTTCGTTTCATGTTTTACCTTTGGTTTTGTTTGCTGCTATTGTGTTTAGCTCATCTAAAATTCCAGGACAGGGCACTTTGGGGGGTCATTCGGCAACTGGAACTCAGACGAATACCGAATGCTATGCCGGCTGATTGGTTTGTCAATCAACGCTCATGGGCCAAAGCCTGTAATTTCTTGCCGGGCAAGCCCCGCGCGCCGACCCGCGATCTTGATGGGCAGCCGGAAGTCGGGATTGGATCATTCAACAAGAATTTCTCAGGAACCGGCATTCATGGCTATTGGACCTTGGGCCAATAGCGGCCACCCGGGGCGGCGGCGCGAACTTGCCAGCCGAGGGAAAACCACTATTCTCGCTGCATGGCAAAAAAGGCTTCCGGCGCTATCGGAGGGGCGAGTTCCACGAGCCCCAAATCAGAAAAGCCCGCAGAGAAGTTGGGGCGTCGTGGAACTCCGCCCTCCGAAACGCGTCAAAAGCCCTCGTCCCTGCTCGACACCCGCGTCGTTTATTGCGGCGGCAATCTCGAACAGCCGGAACAAATGCAGAAGGATGAAGGCAGAATGATGAAGCCCGCACGTCTCCCAATTCTTCATTCTTCATTCCTCCTTCTGCCTTTGCCACATTACCACTGCGACTGGCACGCCAGCCACTACATCAAGGTCATGCTCGACCAGATTTTCGCAAATAGATTGGTAGCAAACTAAAATATGAGACCGAGTTTGTGTGAAGAAGGAACCAATGTAGCCATCGGCACAAAATATATCGCAGAGCATAGCAGAAGGCGGGGTGCGAGCCGCACGTGCCGGAGATAGCGGACGTACTCCTTTTTGGTCGGGGGCCGGTAATCTTTGAGTTGGACAAGGTCAGCAAACTTTGCGATGGATGGATAGGTAGAGACGGTAGTATTAATCATAGGGCGGCGAGTGTGCCCGTGGATGCGGTAACACGCTCGCCGCCAATTATAAAGACGCACGACCACTCGGACTGATGATCCGCCAATGCCCGCCCGACCACCGTCAGGTCCGCCGCAGAGCGGCTGGGTTCAACAAGGGCGATGCAGGCAACAGCCACCGCGCCTTCCAGTTGACCGGTTTATGAAGTTTGAACATCATTGTTGCAGCCAAGTTCAGTCTCCGGTGGCTGTGCCTGAGCTTGGACGTTAGCCTGCTTATGTTACCACCATCAAGCTCAGCCGCCACGATTGCGATTCGTCGGAAGAAGTTGATTAAACGTTTTAGAGAGGTTGGAGCTACCGATCCGGAGCACGCTGTCACACTTGAAGCGCTCGGGGTGCGTCGTTCATGGATCTTTGACCAGATGACCGAACACGGAGTGTTTTTACCCGCACAAGATGGGCGTTACTTCATGGACGATCGGGCCCCGGTTGAGTTCCTTCGGCAACGTCGGAGCCGGACACTATTCTTGGGAGGTCTGATCTTACTTGTGTTCTTATTGCTTTGGGCATTTGGATTATTTGGCAAATGAAAACGCAGGCTAACAAATCGCAGGCAACGCGGGATGGCGGCTTCCTCCGTCGCCGAGGCTACGGAGGACAGGCCAGTTTCGCTTCGCGGTTCATTCTGGTTGGTCCCGTCCACCCTCCGCAGTGCTGCTACAGAGGACGGGCGCGCCTGAGCGGGACGTTGGGCTCGAACGTCGGCGCATGAATAACGTCTCCCAAAATAAGTTTCAGTCGGAGCAGCTCAGAGCCGTTCGTGAGCATCTCACAGAGTCCGAGAAGAAAGGGCTATCTCGTTTGATGACGCGCTTTAGTGTTTGGATGTTGTTCCTCGCTGGCATCGGTTCGACCACGGCGGCACTTCACGGAACGTATGGGGTCATTCTGGCCGCGGTGTGGGCAGTTCTGTTTTTGGGGAGTTTCATTTTTATGATGTCGTCACTAAGCAAGTTCTACTGTTCTACAGATTGGGGCAGGCAGCATGGCTATTCACCCAAGACATTTCGATTTTTTGCGTTGCCGTCGATTAGGAAGTGAGCCCAACGATTCACTGCAGCCAATGCCGGTTGGGCGTCTCAGTTCCGCATTCGCGGTTGACATCACAGCCCCGGCATGGCTGAGTTCTGGACGTTAGGCCTCACGATGCGCCCTTTGATTTATAGATGCCCGTCATGGATGTTTGGCTTGCTGGTCGCAGGAACGATTGTGCCGGTGGCGATTCTTCCGCTCATTTCGATGCTTGGCTGGCCGGCGCTCGTCAAGTGGGTGGTCGTTGCTGTGGAGGTCGTCATGTTGGTGTATGCGTTTACGCTGTTGCCCACGAAGCTCGTGCTTTCCGATGATGGTTTGTTGCAGCAGCAGCTTTTCTCGCACTTGAGATTGCCATGGACGGATATTGCCGAGAGGCGGTACGTTCGGGTTACGCAGCATGAAGATTTTTGGATTCTCGACAGCACCGGAAAGAAGCATCACCTGAAGCGCTGGTTGGTATTTGGACAGCGCAGATCGAAGCAGGTGGCTGAAGTCCTACGACAAAAAGGTGTAGCTGGCAAAGAGGAGTATGATGCCTAAGCCAGAACCGATCGCGGCCTTCCAGCGCGGTGATTCCCGCAATGCGCGCAATGCGGGACCACGGCGCGGCACAGAAACACTTTGCAGTACACCCCTGAGCTATTCGGAAAACAATTCCGGCAGGTTCATCATGCCGTGGCGCGCGCGTAACAGTTCAATCGCGTCATTTTTCAGCCGGTAAAAAGCCAGATAATTAGGATACTTCCGCAGGTTGAGCGCGCGGATTTCCGGCACGGGCTGATCTTACCTCACCCGGCCAATTTCCGGCACGTCTCGAATGTGCGCCAACGATTTTTTAAGGGCTTGATACCACGCGGCGGCAACCGCAGCGCCGGCCTCGGTCGCCAGATAATCCGCACAGTGTTCCACGTCGGCCAGAAACAGCGGACGATAGATCAGTTTCACCGGCCAGCCTTCCGCGCCGCGGCACGTTTCATTGCCCGGGCAAACGCCGCGTCAAGTTCGGCCAGCTTCAAAGGCTGGGCCGCGCCCGAGGCCAGGGCTTCCATCACCCATTTGGCGTGCAAGGCGGACGCCCGGGCATCCTCCGCGTCAAACGACCGCCGCAACCGGAAAATGATTTCCTGATTGAGCGAACGCAAACTGCTTTCCGCCGCCGCCCGCGTTGACGTTCAACACCGCCACCAGCCTTTGGAACGTGACTTATGCCGGGCCGCCACCGGCGAATTGGCAAGTTTGGCGACGCTGCAATTACGCCCTGGATTGGGCGGCGCAGGGCACGCTTGAACCTATGAATCTACCCGCGACTACCGATTCGGTTTTGTCCATGGACGAAACATGGTGGCAGGTCAAGTTCATCGGAATGAATGCTGACGGCCGTCCTGCAACTCCATTCAGCAACGTAGTGTACGGAGGCCCGGTTGCCTGACCTGGGAATTTTCCTGGCCACTGCTTGGGCAATAGGCGACCACCCAGGGCGGCGACGGCTCGTCGCCGGATCTGCTGGCGGTCATTCAGCGGGGACGGGCCGTCCCCACCCCGGAAACGTCAGGCAGCGCAACAATCGCTGCCGCCTTCAATACCACTCCTAATGGCTTTGCCAATCATGAGTGATCCAGTCCATGTCCTTGAACAACCGCATCGCCGCGCGACGCAGTCCGCGACAGCGGAGCTGGAACGTCCATCCCCCGTTGCCAGCGATTGGTTAGCCGCCCGTTCAAAAAGCAGGAGCCGACGCCAGTTTACAAAGTGATTTGAGCCGCGTCACCCGGCTCCTACTGGAAAACGAGTTCTTAAACGGGCGGTTTGGCGACATCATGTAAATGGTGAGGTCGAGATACGCCTTGGAAATCTTGCGGCAAGCTTGGGGAAGAGCTTCATGGCATCTTCGTCCGAGGCGCGGATCAGCTCTTCCCGTTGAAGAGCAGGATGAACATAGGGCGGTTGCAGGGCCTCATACTGCTGTCTCGCCTCAGAATCATAACGGTCCCGGCCGACGCGCTTGCAGTACGCGCCGCTGTCCACATAGAACATCTCCTCCAGGCGGGGATCCCCATCAAAGTCATTCAACTGCGCAAGCGAATCCGGATCGTCGAGGGCGGTCTCAAAAGTTTTCCGGCCCTGAGCGATCAACCAGCCCCTGAAATAATCAAAGCTGTCGTCGCCACATCCTCCAAGAACGACGACTGCGGCCAGCCAAAGGCGGGCGTCGTACGCTCGGTCCCTGCACGCAATAAAATGAGAACCGAAATTGACGATCTCAGCCTCAGGCAACAGACTCAACCGGTTCTCCAGCCAGCCGGGAATTTCGGAGGTCTTCCCAACAGACTGTCGGGCTTCTTCAATGATGTCCCAGAACTCGTCGCGGGTCATAGGTTATATTATCGTCCTCCGCTCATTCGGTCTTAGAACACCGCCTCTCGAAGCATCATCCGATGATGAATCCGCTCCTGGGCATCCGTTGGAAATGCGGTATATGGAACAAGATTCATAACCATCCTGGTGTCGCCACCGACGCTGCCAGAAAAATTGTAAGTCGCCAGCTTGCGAATCTGTTCCTTCAATTTCCCTACATCGCCCTTATCCGCACAAACCACTCCGACCAGGAACGGAAACTCCGAATCGTCGACCTCAACTTTCGTCAGCGTGATGCTGGCAGCTTGCGCGGCTTCCTGCATCGCACTTGTCAACCCTTCCTTGGTGTAGGCGGCGTCCATGTTCGCAGGCGGTGCAACCGGATCGCCGAGATAACCAAACAAAACCTGATTTGGCCCCGTGGCGTGCTTTGAACAGCCAACCCATAACAAGCCAAGTAATGCCGCAATGATCAGTGATGTGTATTGTTTCATAAAACGCGAATGACGCCTAACCGGCGACTTCAACCTTCCGAATCTTGCGTTTGAGTGACTCATAAAGTTCTCCGGCCCTGAAAGAGTTGATGAGGATAAGATACCCGAAAAGATTGATGCGAACAACAGTCAAAAAAAATTGTGTGTTCTCGGCAAACCATCTTAATCATGCGCCCCAAGCCGTGAAGACGAAACATCTCGAAGCCGGTCACTCCCGAAAACGGAATCGTCAATGCCGAAGAACCAGGAAGGCTGGCTGCGTCGTCCTGGAATGTCAAAGTCCAGCGTACCACGGCGGTGGTACGTTTTGGACCAGTCGGGTGAGGACAGCGCGCTGCGCTGCCCGCGCCGCATTCAGCGGCGCCACCCACCACCGACCATCAAAGGCATACTCATGACCATCCGCTGAACGCGGATGGTGACGCCGCAGCGCGGCGTCCCTGCCAAAATGGACCAGCACCGCCGATTACCGGTGGGCCACCGCAATACTGGCGGCCTGCTTCCCAAACTTTGGTGGCCGGTCCGGCGCGGACCGGCCCGCGTGGTTCACCAGCGAATAATTGCTCATTTTGTTTTCATTTCACACTGGCGTGGTCGTTTCGTCCGCCGGTCTTTGGCTTCATGAGCCAGGCGCGGCCGAGAAGGATGGCAAGGACTGTGTGCAACCCGGCGACGGGCCACAACAGCGGACCGGCCCATTCGCGGCCGAGAGCGAGGCAGACAAAATACACGGCGACGAGCGTGTTGTAGATCAGCATGCCGAGGGCCGCCGGCCCCGGCCAGCAGCCCGTGCCCAGGGCGAGCAGCGCGATGCCGGCCACGCGGGCCACGACGACCGAAACGCCAGCCAGCTCCGCCCCCAGCAATAAATGCGCGACCAGCGCCGGCACAACCAATAGCGCCAGACCTGTGGCGGCTTCGGCCACGCCAGTGATGATGAGTAATTTTTTCATCGCCCGCCCGATTGGATTTGACCTCGGTTTTAGTTGTTCACTTCGGCACCGACTTTGGCGGCTTTCTTCTTGTCATCCAGGCCCAACTGTTTCGGGGTGAGTTCAAACGTTAGTTTGTCAATCGTCCCGGTGAACTTGAACGGGCAGTCGTAATGATATTCGATGAGGGAAACCGGCGTGCCGGTATCGAGGCCCACGTCAAACGTCTCGTCCTCCGGGAACATGATGGGCGTGGTGTGTTCCAGGGATTTGACGGCGACCCGGTTGCCATCCACCATCAACTCACCGGTGCCGCCCTTGCCCAGACCCGGGCCGTTGAATTCAAAGTCAAACGTGATGGAATGTTTTCCCGGTGCGAGTTCCGGCCCTTCCCATGCGGTCCGCTGGAGGCCCAGCAGGTTGTAGAGAAAAACCACATGCCCCCGGCCGACGCCCTCGATGCCTTTGCTCAAGAAGAGGCCGTAGCCGCCAAACCGTCCGCCCTCGGTGGCAATCATGCCTTCCGCGCCGCCTTCAGGAACGGTGATCTCGGCATGAATCATGAAGGAGCGATCCAAAATGTCCGGCGCACAGGAAGCGGGCACGCCGCTCAACTCACCCGAGTAGGTGAAGGTGGTCCGGCCGGCGGTCGCGCTCGGACGCGGCGTGGTGAACCGGGCAAGCGTCGAATTGTCCAGCGGCAGCACATCGAACTTTGCGGCCTGCTGATAAAAGAGCGCCTGCATCTCCTTGAGTTTGCCGGGCATCTGGACGGCGAGATCGTGGTTTTCCGTGAAGTCGTTCTGGAGGTTGTAAAGTTCCCAGCCGTAGCCGGTGATGACATCCGGCGGCGCCTTGGTGCTCAATTCCCACGGAATGGTCACGGGCGTCGTGGCCGCCACCCAGCCGTCGTGATAAATGGCACGGTTGCCCAGCATCTCAAAATACTGGGTATTATGCCTGGTCGGCACGTTAGCATTTTCCTTGGGCCAGGTGTAAGCCAGGCTCACGCCGTCCATGGGCAGCTGCTTGATGCCGTTGATGGTGTCCGGCGCGCGTATGCCGGTCGCCTCCAGAATCGTCGGCACGATGTCGTTGACATGACTAAACTGCGTGCGGATTCCTCCCGCGTCGGTGATGTGGCCGGGCCACGACATGCACATGCCCTGCCGGGTCCCGCCGAAATGCGACGCCACCTGCTTGACCCACTTGAACGGCGTGTCGAACGTCCAGGCCCAGCCGACGGCATAATGCGGGAAGGTCAGCTCGGATCCCCAAAAGTCATAGAACAAGAACTGGTCTTTGACCGGCACCACAACCCCGTTGAAGGTTGTGAATTCATTCGGCGTGCCGTTGGTGCTGCCCTCGGCGCTCGCCCCGTTGTCGCCGCTGATGTAGATGATGAGGGTCTTGTCGAGCTTGCCTTCCTTTTCGACCTCATCAATCACGCGCCCAATTTCAAAGTCAGTGTAGGCGAGATAGGCGCCAAAGACATCCGCCTGCTTCACAAACAGCTTCTTCTCATCCCAGGATAACTGGTCCCAGTGCTCCAAATCTTTCGGCCACGGCGTCAGCTCCGCGTTGGCCGGAAGAATTCCCAGCCGTTTCTGGTTGGCAAAAATGGTTTCCCGCACTTTGTCCCAGCCATCGTCGAACAGGTGCAGGGCGCTGACCTTGTCAATCCACTCCTTCGTCGGGTGATGCGGCGAATGAACTCCGCCGGGGACGTAATAAACAAAGAACGGTTTCTCCGGCGCAATCTCCGAGAGCTGCTTCATATATTGGATCGCCTCGTCGGCCATCGCGGTGGTGAGGTTCCATTTCCCCTCATGGCCGAGATACGGATAGATGGCCGTGGTGTTGCGGAACAAGTTCGGTTCCCACTGGCTGGTGTCGCCGCCGACAAACCCGTAGAAATATTCAAAGCCAAGCCCCGTCGGCCATTGGTCGAACGGCCCGGCCTGGCTCGACTGATAAAAAGGCGTGTTGTGGTCCTTGCCGAACCACGCCGTCGCGTAACCGTTTTCCTTCAGGATTTCCCCGACGGTTCCGCATTCCTTGCGGATGACGGAGTCATAACCCGGAAAACCCGTGGCCGCCTCGCCTACCACGCCATAGCCGGCGACGTGATGGTTGCGGCCCGTGATCAGCGCCGCGCGCGTGGGCGAGCACAACGCGCAGGAATGAAATTGCGTGTAGCGCAGGCCGTTCGCCGCGATGCGATCCAATGCCGGGGTCGGAATCACGCCGCCGAAAGTGCTGGGCGAACCGAAGCCGCAATCGTCCGTCATGATGAGCAGCACGTTGGGCGCATCCTTGGGGGGCACGACGGTTGGTGCCCACCACGATTTCGAGTCGGCGGCTTTCTGTTTGATCACGCCGCCAAACTTCGGATCGGGCGGCGGCAGTTGATTGCCGCTGATGGTGGTGGTGGCGTTGGGCGCACCGATGACGCCGGTGGTTTGAATTTCGGCCCTGGCGGAAGGAGCAACCGTGCCCATTAAAGTCGCCGAAGCGGTCAGCCCGGCCAGGCCGTAGTTCATCAGGTTGTTTCGTTTCATGATTTGCCTTTCGTGATGTTTTTTGTTGTCACCGACTCCGGATTTGAACAGGAGGCAACGGAGGAAACAGAGTTTTTCATCTCCGTTCTCTCCGTTTGCTCCTGTTGAAACCTGTGTTCATTTTTCGCCCGTGAATTCGCGGGCCGGTCCGGCACGGACCAGCCCGCATGGTTCACCAGCGAAACGATTTACTTGGCGTCGGCGGCCTGCTTCATCCCCTCCTCGAGTTTCTTGATGTCCGCGGGGGTCAGTTTGGGACGGTCCACCTTGATGGTCAGCTTGTCGAGCTTGGCCGTGAGCGGGAACGGCGGCAGGTAATCCTCGTCGTTCACGCCGGTCAGCGTGTCGGAGCCGATGTCGAAGCTCTCGTCCCATTGCAGGATCATCGGCAACGTGTGATCCATGGTGATGGTTTGGACTTCCTTGCCGTCCACCTTGAGCACGCCGGTGCCGGGGCGGCCGAGGCCGCTCATGTTGTTGAAAGCGAGCGTGGCCACGCCGAGGCCGTCATACTTGAAGTCGAACACGAGCGTATGTTTGCCGGGGGTGAGTGCGTCCGGGGCTTCCCACTTGACCCGCTTGAGGTCAATCAGGTTCCAGAGGAACACCGGCTTGCCCTTGAGCAGGTAGAAACCGTAGCCGGCGAAACGTCCGCCGGAGGTCAGGATCATGCCCTCGGCGCCGCCTTCCGGCACTTCGATGTCTGCCGTAATGGTGTAGGAACTGTCGAGGATAAACGGCGAATCGCCCTGTGGCAGGCCGGTCATGGGATGGGTGTAAACGAACTCCGTGCGGCCGGCGGTGATGTTCGGGCGCGGCGCCACAATGCGGGCCGCCACCGAGGCGTCCATCGGGAAGACCTGATACTTTTTCCCTTCCGCGATAAACATTTTCTTCAACTCCTTCACCTTGTCCGGATTTTTGTCGGCGAGGTTCTGAGACTGGCTGAAGTCCTTGTCCAGGTTGTAGAGTTCGAGGACCTGGTTGTTCAGCGGGTCGGTATTGGCGGCGCCGAAGGCCTGCCACGGCGCGCGGTTCACCTTGGTGCTCAACATCCAGCCGTCGTGATAAAGCGCCCACTGGCCCATCATCTCGAAATACTGGGTCTTGTGGTGGGACGGTTCCTTGGCGTTCTTCGCGTCAAAGGTGTAGGCGAAGCTGGTGCCCTCGATGGGCTTCTGCTTGATGCCATCCACCGTCTCAGGCGCGGAGATGCCGCAGACCTCGAGGAGGGTGGGCGCCACGTCAATGACGTGCATGAACTGTTCACGCAGCGCGCCCTGGTCCTTGATGTGGCCGGGCCACGAAACGCACATGCACTGGCGGATGCCGCCGAGCCTCGAGGCGTTCTGCTTGAACCAGGTGAAGGGCGTATCAAAAGCCCAGGACCAGCCCGCCGACATGTGATTGTACGTCGCCTCCGTGCCCCAGACGTCATACCACTTCATCTGGACATCGACGGGCACGGCGACACCGTTGAAGAATGCGACTTCGTTGGGTGTGCCGGTGGGGCCGCCCTCGGCGCTGGTGCCGTTGTCGCCGTTGATGTAGATGATGAGCGTGTTGTCCAGCTTGCCCATGTCCTGCACGGCCTGGATGACGCGGCCAATTTCGTAGTCATTGTAAGCTTCAAAGGCGGCGAAGACTTCGACCTGCTTGATATAGAGCTTTTTCTCCACATCGGTGCAATCATCCCAGTTTTTGAGGATGTTCGTCGGCCAGGGCTCGATCTGGGTGTCCGCCGGAATCACGCCGAGCTTCTTCTGGTTTTCAAAAATCTGATCGCGCAACGCATTCCAGCCCTTGTCGAACAGGTGCATGTCGTGGATTTTATCCACCCACTCCTTCGTCGGATGATGCGGCGCGTGCGTGGCACCAGGGACGTAGTAGCAGAAGAACGGTTTGCTGGGATCCACCTGGTTCAAGCGGTTCATCCAGTCAATCGCGTCGTCGGCCATGGCGGTGACGAGATTCCAGGTTCCCGGCGGTTTGCCCAGGAAGGGATAGATCTGGGTCGTGTTGCGGAACAGGTTCGGTTCCCACTGGTTGGCGTCGCCGCCGACGAACCCGTAGAAATACTCGAAGCCCAGGCCGCCCGGCCATTGGTCAAACGGCCCGATCGCGCTGGCCTCAAAGGCCGGCGTGTTGTGGTCCTTGCCAAACCACGCCGTGGAGTAGCCGTTGTCCAGCAGGATGCGGCCGATGGTCGCCTTGTCCTTGGCGATGATGCTGTTATAGCCGGGGAAGCCGGTGGCCTGCTCGGAGATCACGCCGAAGCCGGCCGAATGATGGTTGCGGCCGGTGATCAGCGCGGCGCGCGTAGGCGAGCAGAGCGCGGTGGAGTGAATGTTATTGTAGCGCAGGCCGGACTGGGCGAGCCGGTCCATCGCCGGCGTCGGGATGACACCGCCGAACGTGCTCGGCACGCCGAAACCCGAGTCGTCGGTCATGATGAGCAGGATGTTGGGCGCCTGCTTCGGCGGCACAATGCGCGGCGCCCACCAGGCCTTCGATTGCAAGGCGCCATCCTTGATCACGCCGCCGAATTTCGGGTCGGGCGCGGGCAATTCCTTGCCGCTGATGGTGGTGGTGGCGCTGGGCGAACCCGGCTCACCGGTGGTTTGGATTTCCGCCCAACTCGAGGGGGCGAGCGACGCCGCCAAGGTCACGGTGGCGGTCAGACCATATCTCATCAGGTCATTGTGTTTCATGGTTTGTCCTTTGGGTTTGTGTCTGGTTCCCGTCTCGTCAGCATTTGCGGCAGATTCGCGCAAAACCGCGCCCGGTCGCCATTCTCATGCAACTGATACAGATCATCGGTATGCAATTAGTTGTACAATGGAAATATCAGAACCAATGGCAGGCGAGTATTGGACCTTGGCCCAATAGGGAAGGCGATTTACGCCGGATAAGAAACTCCCCTCGATCTGTCTCAAGCAGATTCATTAAAACTGATTACCTACTATCAACCTTTGAAGCAAGGCGAATGAAGCTTCGAGCGCTCATTTTTCCGGTCCGGCTTGGGCCAGGTGCGCGAGCAAAATCCGCCGGACCTCCTCGATGGTCAGCGGATTGCCCTGGCACGAATGGCCGCTGCGCACGATGAATTCGGACTCCGCGTAATCCACGTGGGCGCTGGTGTATTTTACGACGCCGTCGGCGCCGTTGGGCGGCTGGGCGTCGCCCTTGATGGCAATGATGGAGTGGACCTTGATGTCGGGCGCGGTCGGAATGTCCGCCAGCGTGAGCATGAACGGGTTGTCGGTGGCCATGCCGTTGAGGCTGGTGGGCACGCCTTTGCGCATCGACTCGGGGACTTGAATCGTGTCCTTCAGCTTCAACAGACTGGCCGAGGCGTCGGCCAGTTCGCCGGGCAGCTTGATGAAACGGTTGAGGAGATTCTGGACAAAATGAGTGTTCTGGTAGCTGCCCCGATGCGGTGTGGCAATGAAGATGACCTCCGATACGCAGGGCAGCGGCTTAAAGAAGAAATTGGCCCGCAACAACTCGCGGGTTTTTTCGTCAACCTTCAAATCATCTATGTTGGTCTGGGAAACAACGCGCCAAAGTTTGTCACCGGTGTCGGTCGCCGTCAATTTCGCCAGCAGACCGCCCTGGCTGTGGCCGATGATGACCATTTGCCGCAAGGCCGGGTCCTTCCCGTCAGGGTCGAGGTGCTGGACGATGTTCGTCAGGTCGTTGCGCAGGATTCCCGCCGACATGGTGATCGGTTTCCCGCTGGCGTAATTGAACATCCAGAACTGGTAATGTTCGCGCAGGACCGGGTCGGCGCGAAGGGTGTTCCACATTTCGGCCCACCAGACCGGGCTGCTCGCGGTGCCGTGCACAAACACCACCGGAATCCGGCCGGGCGTGTACAGTTGCATGAGGCGGACACCGGTCTTGACCTTTGCCTCCGGCGAAAAAAACTGGTCCAGTCCCAGGTCCCAAATTGCGCTGTCGTTCAAGCCCTGGGCCATTGGCGCGGTGGTATCGGTCTGGAGCGGCACGGGCTTGCCGTTCACTTCCACCTGTGTGACATCGTACGCGGAATAGAGTTCGAGGGTGGCATCCATCTTCCCGGCGCTCCACGCGCGCACGTCGCCCGACACCCGGAGGAAAACCGTGGCCGGAAAGCGCCGCTCATCCTGGAACCTCCCGATCTTCCGGCTGACGGCGATCAACGGCGCGCCCAGGCCGGAGTCGCGATTGCGCGTGCTCAGGCCACGCACGATGAATTCGTCGGCGGAATAGAATTTCTCAATCAGGTCCAGGCTCACCGGAAGTCCGGGGTGGATGAACTGCACTTCAACCGGACCGGGCGGGGTCTGGCGCACGCCGCTGTCCAGTTCCACCAGCGCATTGGTGTTGACCATCAACCCTTGGGCCAGGCCGCGGTTGTAGAATCCGCACGCAGCCCGGAAGCGGAGGTCATACGGATTGGGCGGCGCATCGCGGCTGTCGCCGAACAGATAAAGATAGGCGTAAATGGCCGTGGTAAAATAGCTGTTGCGCGCCAGGCGCGGCACGCCCGGTTTGACGCTCCGGCGCTGGCGGTCGGCGTTCAGGTAGTTCAATTCGGACAACGCGTAGAGCACATCCCGCCGGTCATCGCTGCAAGCGATGGCCTGGAGTTGCTTCAGCGTGGCGTCCGGGTTCTTTTCGAATGATTTTTCCAGGTTGTAACGATGCAGCACCACCTTTGCGTCTCCACTGCAATCACCGCTGTTGAGCGCGTTCCGGTGGAGGTGAAGATAAGCCTGTCGTGGCGATGCCAGGTCCGCGCCGACCGGTGTCGAGCAGCCGGACAGAAAGACCATCGCCATGAGCGCGCAACCCCACAGGAGCCACGGAGAAACCGGGCGGCCCATCAAATTGAAGGCAGCGACAGCGCGCTGCGCTGTCCGGACGCCGCAGCGCGGCGTCCCTGCCAACAAATGCGATACATTGTCCAACCGCGCGGCGATTTTAGCCTCCATCAGGCTCTCCCGCGCTGGATGATTTCTCATGGCTGCCCTCCGTTGCCGGCTTCATCGAAGCCGGGCAGACCTTTGCGGATTTGTTGCGAGAAATCAACCGCTTTGTCCGCCGCCCGGGCCCGGGGATTGATATGGGAGACTTGCTTCAATTCCGCGAACGGCAGGTTGTTTTCAATCACTCCGCGCCCGTACAGCAGTTCATCGAGGTGGCCGTTGATCAGCATCCGCCAGTCCCAGGGCGCGCGATCAGCCGCGGCGCGCTGGGTGCGAATGGCGGTCGTGCAGTTGTCGGTGATGGCATTGTACCACTCCGGCCGGTCCCGCAGATTGTTGACCAGGTGAAGATAATCGAGGAAAAGCGTGCGGCCCTGTGCCGGCTTCACCCGCAACCGGTAGAGGCAGGCTTCCTCGTCGTGCCGGTAATTCGTCCGCAGGCGCACCAGATCGCGTTCGTCGGCGACGATACAGGTCAGTTCGAACTGGCGAAACATGCCTTTCACCGCCGAATAGTCTTCGCCCTTCTCCTTGCGGGTCTCGATGGAGAAGCAGACGTAATCGCCGTTCGTGAAGCCGAAGCTGACCATTGTGTGCGCGATGTTGGGCGAACCCCAGGTGACAAGATACATATCCACCGTGCGCAAGGCGTCGAGATTGAAAGTCCGGTCGTAATAATGCACTTCAAAGTTCGTCTCCGTTTGGTAATCGCAATTGCGGATGTTATGAATGATCACCTGGTTCCCGGCGATGTCCGCGTACGGCAGCACCGCCACGTCCGGTTGCCAGTCCCGGTCATTGGAAGGTTTCAAGGAAAACCACCAGGCCAGCACGATGGCGAATCCGGCTGCCGTGATGAGGGCCTTCCACGGACGGCGCACCCAAATCCACACGGCCAGCATGCCCAGGCCGTAAATCATCGCCAGCGGAGCCCGCAGCCAGGAAATGCGCACGTCAATGCCGAGCGCCGCCACGGTCCAGAGGGTCAGCACCGCCAGCAGCACCCACTGCAATGCCGCCGCCATCCGGCGAATCACACGTGCCAGCTGTGAACCGCGGTTGATCATTTGTGGGCATGCCACCACCAGGCGCCGGCAAACAGTCCGATGGCGATGAGGACCAGCAACAGTCGGGAAAAGAATTTCCCGGCCTTGAGCCCGAGGAACAGCAGGACCAGACCCACCAGCACCGCCACGCCCGCATGCAGCTCATGGGGGCTGAGGTCGCTGAAAAACTCTTTGATTTTATCGAGGTTCATGTCTTTAAGTTTGGTGCGCGGCTGCCGGAGCGGTCCAGGGGACGGCGAGAAGGCCAGGCGGCGCGAGATTCATTTTCGCGATGTTCGAAATCGTAGTCCCCGCAAGTTCTTTGGGCAATTGGAAATCATTCCGCGCGGTTCGCCAAGCGCCCGCCGCGATGTTCACGGCGGGCGCCGATCCGTTTCATAAAATGGCCCGGCCGCCGCCGGCCGGCTCCATTATTTCTGTTCCACCCCGGGCAGCACCGGCGAAAGCGCGGCGCTCAAGCGGTCGAAGTCCCCCTGCAATTGTTTGATCGCGTCCCGCAACGGTATCGCGTCGGTCTTGGTCCGGGTGACGTTGTCCTTGACGGTGTCCAATCCGCCCGCCGTCAGGTCCGTGCCCAGATAAGTCTGGATGTCCTTCAAATCCGACGTAAAGGGCCGGAGCGAATCCCTGACCGCCAGATAGCTCGCGTTGACTTCTTTGAGTTTGGCGGCGACGGCGTCCTTGCGTTCGGTGCTGCGTTGATGCAACTCCTCGTTTTGGATCCGGGACAGTTGATTGGTCCAATCGTTGATATAGGCCGCACCGGTGGCCTGGAGCGCAACCACTTTTGCATCCAGTTTGCCCATGGCGGTGTCCAGGTCCTTGGATGCGGAAACGAACGCGTCATACTGATTGCGCAGATCGCCCTGCGATTTGAAAGTGAGATTGTTCAACGCGGCCAGCACGCCGTTCACGCTGGTGGAGGTCTGGGATACCGCATCGGCGGTCGAAGCCAGGGCGGCGGACGTGGCGGCGCTCTTGTCGTAGCTTTTGGACGCGCACCCGGCGACGAGTCCGATGACAGCGGCGAGGGTGAACAGGTTGGGCAGGAGTTTTCTGGGTTTCATGGTTTGTTATTTTTTGGTTTGGCGGCAGCAGTCATGGCGGGAAGCCGGCGAGCGCCGGCCCGCCCAGGGCGGAGCGTGCGGGTTTGCGCCGGGTGTCTGGTTTCATGATTTTGACTTCGATCGTACTCCGCGCCGGGAGTCTTGAACCATGGGGTGTTCACCCCATGAATAAGGAAACCTTCGCCTGACACGCGCACTGCCCCGGCCGCCTTGAGCCCGGCCAGATATCCGGATCATGAAAAACTGTCTCCCTCAGAGCCGGATCCCCCGCCATCGGCTGGAACGCAAAAAAGCGGCCTTTGCTTTAAAAGGGCCGCTCACCTTCCAGTTCCATCGTTCTGGCAGCGACAAAATGCGCGCCGCTGTCCTCGTCGCCCGGCCGTGAATGCACGGGCAGCATCCGGAAGGACGCGACCCAAGTGGTTCACAACCGAGCGGTGATCTACGGCGCCAGTCAGGGGGCGGCTGCCGCCGGCGGGGGCGGCGTGGGAGCGGCATCCGGCGTGGATACGTCGATGGCGAACGCCCGCGTCAGCCGCACCCCCACGTCCCGGCCGGGTTTAATCTTCGTCAGATTGATGTCCGGCCCCACTTTCACCGTCTTGTTTTCGCCCGTCACCATCTGCAGGGTCACTTCGCGTTTCGCGGCATCCACGCTCACCACCCTGGCGGTGAAGCCCTGGGTATCCACAATCTTGCCGCCCGGTTTTTCTCCCAGCGGCGCGCGAATAATGGCCGTGGCGGTGTCGGCGCTCGGGGGCAGGCCGCCTTTCACCAGGACAATGGCCAGTTCTTCCGCCAACGTGGCCGTGACCTGGTCGCCCACCTTGATCTGATCGAAGTTGCGGACATCCGGGCCGCACTCGTAGGCGGTCAGGCTGCCGTCCGGGCGCTGAAGCACCACGGTGCGGTCTTCGGCATTGATCAGCGTCACTTTGGCGGTGATTGTCACGGCATCCAGCACAATTCCGCCGTGCCCGGCTTCGGGTGGCGTCGACGAGCAGGAGCTGAAGGCCAGCAGGGCCGCCGGCAGCAATAGCCTGGCGGTAAACTTCAAGGTTTGTTTTTTCATGGGATATGACTTCTTTTCTGGTTGGTTGGTTGAATGAACTATGATTCCCACCGGGTCGCTCATGGTTTGCCGATGTGAATCGACGTCACTTCCCCGGGCCGCACGACCACCGAGTCGCCCGGGGTCATCTGCTCCAGGCGGGTGCCCGGGCCGGGTTTGAAAATTTCGTTCTGGCCGTCGGGATACTGCAGGGTCAGCAGGCGATAGCCGGGATCCGCCAGCAACACCCGGGCGTCGACGCCCAGGGTTTCGGCGGTCGTACCATCTGGCAGCCGGCCATTCGCCAATATATATATGGCCAGCTCCTCGTTCACCGCCACCTCCACCGGGTCGCCCGTTCGAACCTGTTCGAAGTTTTTCACCTGGTCACCGACCTTGTAAGTGGCCGTGGCGTGGTCGGAAAAGTTGAGGGTTAGCGTGCGGGCGGGGGCATCAACGGCCTGGACCACGGCAGGCTCCTTGATGGATTCCACGACGATCCCCTCCTGGATGAGGCCCGCCTGGCCCTTTGGCTGCATGTTGGCGTTGGGCGGCGTCCAGCATCCGGCCAGCATCAGCAGCGCGGCGGGCAGGAGCAGGCCAGCCGCCAGTCTCAGGGTATTCATTTTCAACGAATCATTCCCTTCTCACGTGGTTGCCCGGGAGCGTTACAGTCGCCGGGTGAAATTTCAAGGTTGTTCAACCAGCACCGCCAGCGCCTGGGTGAGACGCACCACCACTTCGTCGCCCACGTTGAAGTCCGCCAGGTTGACGAATTCACCGACGCGGATCGGCTTCGTCCGGCCGTCCGCCGTCTGGAGGGTCACCTGATGTTGCCAGGGATCAATCGCCAGCACCTTGGCGGTGAAGTCCAGCGTATCGAGGCTGACGACACCTGGTTTGGCGCCCAGCCGCGCCCCGACGGCCACGCCCGTGGCGGAAAGGGTCTGCGTGGCGCTGGCCGGCTTCAGGAAGACGGCCATTTCATCCACCACCGTGGCCTTGACCTGGTCGCCCACCTTGATCTGGTCGAAGTTCCGGACTTCCGGGCCGCACTTGTAGCCGGTGATTTTGCCATCCGCATGTTTGAGTTCGATCTGGCGTTGGGCGGCGTCAATGGCAACCACCGTGTCCGTGCGGGTGATGGAATCCACCACCATCTGGCCGGCAAAACTGCCCTGGTCGGCATAGGCCGCCGGGTTGGTGGGCTGGTTCGACTTTGCCGGAGCGGGGGGTGACGAGCAGGAAGTGAACGCCAGCAACGCTGCCGGCATCAGCAGCATCACTGCCTGGTTCAGGATATTGGATTTCTTCGGATTCATTTGGCTGGTCGGAGGGACAGGTTCATTTCCCGATGTTTCATTGCGGCTGGATCCAGCCCTGAGTGAGGAAGAGATCCTTGAGTTGCGTGGCGATTTTCTTGGCGGTGCGGGACGCGTCGGCGTCCACGTTGGCCGAGAACGCCTCGCTGCCCACGGCCACGCCCGTACTCACCACGGCAGAGACCGCCAGACTGCCGGCCACGGCGCCGGCGCCCATGGTTTCGGCGGCGCCGGGTTTGTCGCCGCTCACGGCATTGATCCCAAACTGGTTGACCAGGATGTTGGTGCCGTTCCGGGAATCATAAACCTGCGTCAGGGTTTTTACGTCCGTCCGGCCGAGCCCCAGGCCGATGACCACGCGCTCGGTCTGGTCGCCTTCGTTGATGGAAATGAACTGGCCCTTGATCTGGAGCGTGTTCCCGTCAGCCGGTGGCGGGCCGGATGCCCGGCGGGCCGGGAGGCCCAAGGCCTGGATCTCGGTCACCAGATGGCTGGCCAGGGCATTGGCCACCTCCCGCCCGATGGCGCGTTCCTGATCGGTGCGCGGCGGCGCCTTGTCCACCAGCCCCTGGATGTCTGACGTGATGCCGCTGTCCAGCGTCACCTCATCCGGCGACACGGCAAAATCATAGACGAACACCTGCCTGGGCTTGGGAAGAAATCCCTGGTACTCGCTTTGCGAGGTCACGCTGGTGCTGGCGCAGCCGGTAAAAAGGCCGAGAACGCACCCGGCCAGGCTTAATTTAAGGATGATTTGTTTTTTCATGCTCATTTCTGGTTCAGGGTTTTTGATTTGGACCGGCCGCAGGTTTGCTTTTCAGCTTCCCGCGTCACCCGTGTATTTGATGGCCACGCCGACCACGACGCGCCCGACGATTTGCTGGACAGAACGCCCGTACCATGGACCGACCAGCATCGCGCCCGTGACTTCCGTCCGGTCATACACAATCACGATGGCATCGGCGCCCATCCTGGCCGCCGCCGTGCGCAGGGCCGCCTCGATCTTCTGCGCGCTCACGCTGTCGCTGGCCGGCTCCGCCCGCACCTCGCCCAGTTGCACGTGGGGCCGGGCCGGCTCCTTGCGCAGGATCTGGATCTGCGCCGGATTGGACGGCGGATAGGATTGCACGCCGAGATATTGGTTGGAATTGATGGAAACCGTGTTGCAACCGGTCACCAGAAACAACGCGGTGACGGAGGCGAACAACGCCAGGCAACGAAGCGTGAATTGGTTCATGGCAATTGGTTTTTCACAGTCCGGTTTTGACCGGGGTGCAGCCGGTTTGCAGCCTGGCCGAATTGACGGCTGTCCACCCGCCGGCCTGCATGCGACCAGCACCCGTAAAAGGAGATAAGTTTCATTTTCATCCAGATTCGCCCAGCTGCTGGAACTGGATGCTGCCTTCTTCCTGCCAGCACGTCAATGCCCGGCCTGACCGGACAATTCCATCGGCGCAACTTGAGGGCGTGTCGCCCGAATCGGACCGGACCGCGGGTGTCCCACCCGCAGCTGCCTGTATCGCCAGGTGACGGTGCAACCAGGCCACGGCTCAACACGGGAGGTGCGCCCGGGTAAATCGCGGCTGGTCTGGCCAGCCCGGGCCGGAACAGGGACCGTAACCGGATCGGTCGGGAAGGCGTCTGGATTATTGTCCGGCGGCGGGTTTGGGGATGGCTTGAAAATCGTGCTCGCCCTTGAACGAACCCGCCTGGACGAAGAGCCGATAAGTCGTGTTCAACTCGAGCGGCCGCGGCCGCGCACCCGGGACCAAGGGTTTCATGCCGCGAATGCCCTGGCCGTAAACGAAGGCCGTCAGGGGAACGGAGTTTGAATCCGAGACGAGATGCCAGAGCGGCAGGGCATGATGATTGGCCAGCCATTCATTCAGAGGGACCACCTTGATCTCGGTGAATTTGACCGGGTCATCGAAACCGAACGTCACCGGTTCGGTTTCGACGTTGGCGGCCGCAACCCCGCCCCGCGGACGCAGGTTCGGACGGTTCGAACGACTGGTGTGGTGGATGAAAATGGCCTTGGGCTTGAACCAGGTGGTGAAGCAGGCGGCATAGACTGCCGCCAGCACGAGCAGGACGCCGACGAGCAGCCATTGTTTTTTGGTCATAAATCAACCGGCCAGGCGGCGGGTGTCCCCGTCACCGGATTATTTGAAAAGACGCACGAACGGATGAAATGGTTATGAAAATATCGCGGACCAGGCCATTGCCCGGAGTGGCTGAAACGGCTTTCACCTTGATCGAGCTGCTCGTCGTCATTGCCATCATCGCGATTCTGGCGGCGATGCTCCTGCCGGCCTTGGGCCGCGCCAAGGCCGCCGGCAAGCGCCTGGCCTGCATCAACAACCTCAGCCAGCTGACCCTCGCCCTGCAAATGTACAAGAATGACAACCAGGACTTTTTCCCGCCGCGCTCGGAAAGCAGCCGTTGGCCGGCGCGGCTTTACGAGGATTACGGCCGGAATGTGAACGTCCTGCTGTGTCCCAGCGACGGCGAAAACGGAGAAATCCCCCAGACCGGCGGCAACACCAACAATCCGGCCGACGGCGCGCCGCGCAGCTTCCTCATCAACGCCTTCAACGATTATTTTGAGCTGACGTTGAGCCCGACGGATTGGGACGCCTACACCGCCGGCACCTATTCCAAAGGCATGAAGGAAGCCCTCATCAAATACCCTTCGGAAACGATCGCATTTGGCGAAAAAAAGACGGACGCGATGGATTATTACATGGATTTTTATGAAGGCTCCGGCAACGACGTGGACCGGGTCGAGCAAAGCCGCCACGGCGGCAGCGGCCCCGGCAGCCACAGCGGCGGCATGGACTGCGCGTTCGCGGATGGCAGCGCTTCATTCGTCAAATTTCCAGGTTCACTTTCGCCCGTCAATCTCTGGGCGGTCACGGATGCCGCGCGCACCAATTACGCGTGGACTTATTGAAAGGCCGGTTTCCGCCATATCTTTCCTATCAGACCGCGGATGGATCCAGATGAACCAAACGCGGCTTGCCTCCCAGGTTTTAACCGCAGATAAACGCAGATGGACGCAGATGCGTTTCGTTCTATCTGCGTTAATCTGCGTCCATCTGCGGTCAGTATTCTTGTTTAAATGGCGGACTCATGCCATGGATTACGCATGGAGACCGGGCAAAAGGTGTTTGCTGCAAGCCAGTTTGCCTGACTGAAATTCTTTCTGATCCGTGTCCATCCGTGTCCATCCGTGGTTAAGAGTTTTTTCTACTGCCGGGTTCCGGCTTCAGGCAACCCGCCCTTGACACGCGGGCCCATCCGGAAAACGATACAAAAAGCATGCGCCACTCATCCAAACCGACCCGCTTCTTGATGCCCGGCCCGGCCCCGGCCGTCTGGTTCTGGAAAACGGGCCTGATCGGGGTTGCCGCCTTGACACTGTCGCTCGCCGCCGTTGCCGAAGAAACCAATCCGGCCCCGATCATCGTCAGCACCGTCGCCGAGCCGGTCGCGGCCGGGAAGTTTGAGCCGACCTGGGAATCCCTGAAACAATACCGGTGCCCGGATTGGTTTCGCGACGCGAAGTTCGGCATCTGGGCGCACTGGGGACCGCAATGCCAGCCGGAGGACGGCGACTGGTATGCGCGCGGCATGTATCTGACCGGCAGCGCGCAGTATCAATTCCACACCAACCACTATGGTTCGCCGGCGCAATTTGGCTTCAAGGACGTCATCCACGAATGGAAGGCGGAAAACTGGGATCCCGGGAAGCTGATGGCCCTCTACAAGCGCGCCGGGGCGCAATATTTCTTCGCGCTGGCCAACCATCATGACAACTTCGACAACTGGGATTCAAAATATCAGCCGTGGAATTCCGTCAACGTGGGGCCGAAGCAGGATTTGATCGGCGGCTGGGCGAAGGCGGCCCGAAAGAACGGCCTGCGCTTTGGCGTCAGTGTTCACGCCGCGCATGCATGGACGTGGTATGAGCCGGCGCAGGATTACGACGGCAAGCTGGCCAAGGCCGACGGCAAAGGCCAGTGGTGGGATGGCCTGGACCCGCAGGATTTGTATGCGCAAAATCATCCGCCGAGCCCCGGCTATGAAAAGTCTTCCTCCATCCACGGACGGTGGAACTGGGGCAACGGCGCGAGCCTCCCGGACCAGGCGTATTGCGACAAGTTTTACAACCGCACCGCCGACCTCATCAAAAAATACCACCCCGACCTGATTTACTTTGATGACACCGCGCTGCCGCTGTGGCCGGCCAGCGACGCAGGCTTGAAGATCGCCGCGGATTTTTACAACAGCAACCTGAAGTGGCATGGCCCCAACGACGACGGGGTGCTGTTCGGGAAGATTCTCAACGAGACCCAGCGCCAGTGCATGGTGTGGGACATCGAGCGCGGCCAGGCCAACCGGATCGAGCCGTACCCGTGGCAGACCGACACCTGCATCGGCAGCTGGCATTACGACCGGAAACTGTTCGAGCAGCACCGCTACAAAAGCGCCAAAACGGTGATCCAGATGCTGGCGGACATTGTGAGCAAGAACGGGAATCTGCTGCTCAACATACCGGTGCGCGGCGAAGGCACGATTGACCCGGACGAGTTGAAGGTGGTGCGGGGCATCGCCGACTGGATGGAGTTGAACCGGGAATGCATTTTCGGGACGCGTCCGTGGAAGGTGTTCGGCGAAGGCCCGGCCTCCGCCGGGGCGGCGCTGAATGCCCAAGGATTCAACGAGGGCAAGGGCAAGCCGTTCACGGCGCAGGACGTTCGGTTCACGCAGAAGGGCAACACGCTGTACGCCATCGTCCTGGGTTCGCCAACGAACGGGGTGAACCTCCATTCCCTGGGCCGGTCGGCGAAACTGCTCGACCAATCCGTCTCGAAAATCCAGCTGCTGGGCAGCCGGGAAAAAATCCAATGGCAGCAAACCGGCGATGCGCTGGTGATTTCGCCGCCGGAAAAGCTGCCGAACCCGGCCGCCATCGTCTTCAAGATATCGCTGCGCCGCCCATGATCCGGCCGGCCGTGACTAAATGCCGGCAACGATGTCTACCCTCTGGTGGGGGGCGCTTCGTGGCACCCGCACCGAACTGGCGGCAGGATGCCGCCACCGTGTGGAGGCAGTCATCTTGACTGCCAGTGAACGCGGCTTCCAGCCGCGTGATCAATTTGGTGTGGTGCGTGGATACCCGATGCGGTCCGCCGCCATCCCCTATCGACTTGACAAAACAATGCCCAGAAATCGAAAGTGCTTCCCTCGGTGGAAGAGAATGACATGGCCAATTTATGATCAAAAGCGTTTGTGTTTCCTGCGGTCAACCATTCGTGTCCGCCGATGCGCCGGCGGGAACCGAGGTCACCTGCCCGCGCTGCGGCGCTAAAATCAGCGTGTCGCTTCCGGAGCCGTCCCCGGGCCGGGTGCCGAAGTTAAAACCCCCGGCAGAACGGGAACCGGGCGACTCGCCGGTCGCACCGGTCGTCAACCGCATCATCGACAACATCGAGCAGGTGATCGTCGGCAAGCACAACGAAATCGTGCTGACGCTGGTGGCGTATTTCGCCGGGGGCCACATCCTGCTGGAGGACGTGCCCGGCGTGGCCAAGACCATGCTGGCCCGCGCCCTCTCGCGCAGCGTCGGCTGCTCATTCAAGCGCATCCAATGCACCCCGGACCTGCTGCCCAACGACATCACCGGCAGCTCCATCTTCAATCCCCAGACCACCGCCTTCGAGTTCCGGCCCGGCCCGCTCTTTGCGCAGATCGTGCTGGCGGACGAAATCAACCGGGCCACGCCGCGCGCCCAGGCCGCCCTGCTCGAAGCCATGGCGGAGGGCAAGGTGACGGCCGACGGCAACAACTACGAGCTGACGCCGCCGTTTCTCCTGATCGCGACCCAGAACCCGATCGATCATGAGGGCACCTTTCCGCTGCCCGAGGCCCAACTCGACCGGTTTCTCGTCCGGCTGCGCCTGGGTTATCCGCAGTTTGAAAATGAAGTAGCCATGTTGCAGCGGCTCCAGTTGGGGCACCCGATCGAGACCCTGGAAGCAGTCGCCAGCGCCGAGGAAATTGTCGCGTGCCAGGAATCGGTACGGCAGGTGCACGTGGACGACAAGGTCAGCCGCTACATCGTGCAGCTCATCCAGGCCACCCGCGAACACTACGACGTCATCCTCGGCGGCAGCCCGCGGGCTTCGATGGCGCTGCTGCGTTGCGCGCAGGCCTTTGCCGCGGTCCAGGGATATGATTTTGTGCTGCCCGATGACGTGAAACAGATTGCGCCGCACGTGCTCGGCCATCGACTCATTCTCCGCCCGGAAAGCCGGCTGCGCAAAAAAACGGTCGCCGTGGTCCTCGACGAGATCCTGAACCTGGTGCCGGTGCCGCAGATGCCGGCGGGCGGCCTGTCCCGATGAAATGGATTCTCGGCACAATCGGTTTGCTGGTGCTGGGCCTGGTGCTGCAACTGGGCCTGCTCGTTTACGCGATGTATGTGCTGCTGGGAATCCTGGCGTTGAGCCGCTTCTTTTCCCGGACGTGGATCGACCAGCTCACCGCCAGCCGGGTTTGCGACCAGGACGTGGCGGAAATCGGCGGGACGGCGGTGATGGAGGTCGAAGTCAGGAACCCGGGCCGCCTGTCCGTTCCCTGGCTGATCATCGAGGACTCGCTGCCGCGCGAAGTTCTGGTCCAAATCCCCCAACGAATCAAAACGGCCCTCCCGCGCCTGATTCTCACCCGCCTGGCGCCGGGCGAATCCGCCAGTTTGAAGCATCAGGTGACTTTCCTCCGGCGCGGTTATTATCAACTGGGCCCTTTGCTGCTGGAGACCGGTGATGTCTTCGGGCTGCACCGCCGTTTCCGGGTGGCGACCGAGCCGCATTTTGTGCTGGTGCCGCCCAAGGTGCTGCCGCTGCAGGGCTACAACCTCGCCTCCCGCCGGCCCATCGGCGAGATCCGGGTGATGCACCGGCTGTTTGAAGATCCCACGCGCCTGGCCAGCATCCGGCCGTATCAGGCCGGCGACCCGTTGAACCGCATCCATTGGCGGGCCACCGCGCGGACGGGAGAGATTCATTGCCGCGTCTATGAAAATTCACGGGTGGCCGGCGCGACGTTCCTGCTGGATTTTCACGACCGCAGTTATCAGGGCTCCGGCGCGTCGCCCTCGGCGGAGCTGGCGATTGTCACCGTGGCCTCGCTCGCCCATGCCGTCTTTCTCCTGGGCCAGCAGATCGGTTTCGCCAGCAACGGCCGCGATGCCGCCGACCGCATCCGCGAGGAGGGCTGGGGCGCCGGGTTCACCACGCGCGGCGACGCGCACCGGCGGGCGGCCGAGACGCCGGCCAACACCCGCCTGCGGCCGGTCGTCGTCAAAACCCGCAAGGGCGGGGACCGGTTCGCGCAGATCCTTGAAACGCTGGCCCGCCTGGAGCACACGGACGGACTGGAGTTTCCCGAAATGCTGGCGGAGGTCGCCGCCGAGATTCCCCGGGACGCCACCGTGGTGGCCGTGCTGCGGCGGGTGACCCCGGCCACGGCGGCCTCGCTCGGCGAACTGGCCCGGCGCGGCTTTCTGGTGACGGTCATTGTGGTTTCCATCGAGCTGGAGCCGACGCCGGACTGGGCCCGACCGCCGGACTGGGCCCAGATGCTGCTGGCCCACAACATCGATTTCCGCGTGGTCAACACCGAGGAAGCCGTGATGAATCTTTGCGCGGAAGCCATCGTGAGGTGAACCATGAATGCCTCGAAACCGGAAAAGACGCTGGCTGATTACATGGTGATCGGCATCAGTCCGGTGCTCATCATGCTGCTGGTCGGGAGCCTGAGCTTTTTCCTGATCCAGGTCCTGTATCGGGGCGAAGCGGAAGGCAGCGTTCGCTGGGTCGTGTTCTGGTTTGTCATCGCGGTGGTCCTGGTCTCCCGCATTGGCATCGAGCAAGGCGCCAGCCAGGCGATGGTTTACGGACTGGCCCTGGCGGCGGCGACTTGGATTTACCTGGTGCAGATTCATCCGGCCTATTTGATGGGCATCTTGCTGTTGGGAACCGTCTGGTGGTGCGCCCACAAACTGACGTGGGATTGCACCTTGATTGATGAGGACCAGGACGCTTCCGGCAGCGGACTGCTGCAAACCGCCCGGCAAGGAAAACCGTTCAAGCCGGCAGCCGCACCCTCCGGACCGGTGGCGGGAAAAACAGCGGTGCGCCCCGGTTTGAAGGATGGCCGCAAACATCAGGCTGCCGTCGCTCACCCTCCGGGCCTCTGGGTGGTTTATTTTTCGCTGGTGGCGTTGCCGCTGTTTGGGATCGGACAAATGCTCCTGCCCGGCGGCGATGCGGCCTCGCGGCGGGCCGGTTTGGTCCTGCTTTTCGTTTATCTGGCGGCTGCCGTCGGGTTGCTGCTGACGACGAGCTTTTTGGGATTGCGCCGTTACCTGCGCCAGCGACAGCTGCAAATGCCCGGCATCATCGCCGTTGGCTGGCTGAAGTTCGGCGCCGGAATGGCCGGTCTGGTGCTGGTGACCGCGCTGCTGTTGCCGCAACCGGGAGCCAATCAAACCTGGTCGACGCTGCATTATCAGATCGATTATCAATTGCGCCGGGCCAGTGAATACGCCGGTCGCCTGAGCCCGCATGGCGCCAGCCACGGGCGCGCGGGCGACCAAACGGACAAATCCGGCGAGGCAAAGGGCAACCCCGCTGCAGCCCAATCTCCGGAAGGCAAAACGCGGTCTGACGACAGCCGCCAAAAAGACCAGACTCCGAACGGGCAGAGGGCGGAGACGCCCGGGCAGGCTGCTCAGCCAGCGACCTCCAATCCCGTCAGCGCGGAAAGCGGCGGATTGTACCGCTGTCTGAGAATCTTGTTTTTTTTGGCCGGGGCCATTCTGGTGGGCTGGTGGCTGGTCCGGCAGCGCGACCTGATTCTTCAAATGGCGCGGGCGTTCCTCGCGGCGTTGACGCAATTTTTCCGGGATCTTTTCCAAATCGGCCGGAGGCTGAAGCGGCCCGCGGCAAAAGCGGAGGAACGTGCGCCACAGCAACGTCCGTTTGCCGCGTACCAAAGCCCTTTCCTGACCGGCAAGGACAAATCGTGGTCCGCCGAACAGCTGATCCTTTACAGCTACGAAGCGCTCCAGGCCTGGGCGCAGGAACAGGGAATCCAATCCCAGCCCCAGCAGACCGCCCGGGAATTCTGCCGGCGGCTGGGCGAGACCTTTCCGGACGCCGCCGACGAGCTGGACCGGTTGTCGTTCCTGTACGGTCATGCGGCCTACGGCTTCGCCGTGCCGGCCGGCTCGGATCTGGAGCCGGTCAGGAAACTCTGGCATTATCTGAGCCCGGTGAATCCATGAACTTGAAAACCTGCAACATCGAAGCCGGCTTCCCGTCCCTGGACGAAGCCCGCCGGGGGGTCATTGAGGAAATCAAAAGATCCAAACGCGAGGGCGTGCGCGTCCTGAAAATCATTCACGGCTACGGATCCACCGGCACGGGCGGCACGTTGAATCATGGCCTGAAAAAATCATTCGCACTCCGCAAGAAAGAAGGCGTGATCAAGGACTTCATCCCCGGCGACAACTTCACCATCTTCAATCCCGTCGTGCTGGAACTGCTGGAAGTGGTGCCGGAGCTGCGGGCGGACCCGGATCTCGGCGCGACGAACGAGGGGGTGACCGTGCTCTGGCTGAAATAGCGCGCCCGGCCCAAACTCCGAAGCAGAAACCGCTAAGCTTCGCCAATACCCGCCAATCAAATAAACTCGGAATGGGAAAACGGGGGTCAGGTTACGACCGGAGGGGTTGCCGCCGCAAGTCTTTGGGATCAGCGAAAGATTAGCGCTGATTAGCGGTTCAAAATCCGCTTTCGGGCCCGGCTTTACTGCCGCTCCCGGTTCATCTTGTTCCGCTTGGCGTTGCTCTCGACAAAATACATGCCCATCAAACCCCGGCCGGTTTCAGATTTTGGCCGGGACCGGAGCCGGTTGGTGAAGAATTCAAAGAGGCTGACGAGGCGGGAGAGGAGTTTGTACATCGCCGTCAATGTGGGAAGCGAACAATATACGGTCAATCAAAAAGCGGAATTCCTGGAAAACCGGGCGGCCGGCATGGGCCCGGAACCGACCGACTGCCAATCAAAGCACGGGGAGTGCAAGCTGGCGGCGCGAGGCGGACACCGGAATGGAATTAAAATGTCAAACGAGTGTTTTTTCCGCAAGTTGGCAAGCCGTAAGCTGCTACCGGGCCTCATGGACACAACGATGTGGAAGATCATTCTCGCCATTCTGATCTTTGCGGATGCCAACATTGCTTACTTCGAAATCCGAAGGTTGATTCAGTTTTTGCGGAATGATTCGCTTCGCAAAGAGACCAGCCAGCCGGACAATGGCAGCCCCGCCACCTTTAAAACTGACTTTACGATATAACCGGTCATTTCAAAACCAGCCAGCGAGGCTCGAAACCAAGCCAGCCACCATTGCCGACGACCGCAACCGGCCAGGCCTGGCCAGCTATCCGAGACCCGAAATCCGGGAGCCAAGACCCGAATTTAAAACCGCGAAATATGCCAACCACGCGAAAGCTCTCGGAGGGCCGAGTTCCATAAGGCCAAAATTTCAACGGCAAAACCGGATGATTTGAACAACCAAGGCGCAAAGACGCGAAGGATCTTGACCGCGAAGGACACGCATCACACGAAAAGTGAGGTGAGGTGAGCCGTTTTAACTCTCAACCTTCAACCTTCAACCTTCAACCTTGAACTCTCAATCACCGATTAACCGCATGGAACGCCGAGATCACAAAGAAACCCAATTTGTTTTCGTTTTTGCCTCAGCCTTCAGCCTGTCCCACCCCTATCCTCCACCGGCCTACTTCGAAGTTGGGCGTTGAAAGTTGAATGTTCGATGTTCTCCGCGTAATTCAGCCTTCAGCATTTTCCCGCCCCGGCGGTCACTGGCGTTCTTTTTCCGGCTGTTCAATGCCAAAGTGGAAACCGGTTTCATCCTGATAACCCGTGGGAATTTGCGTCGCCTGCCTCAACTTGGTGATGATTTCATGGAGATGCGCTGAGGATCCGAACTTTCGGAACTCCGGGCGCAGACTGCCAGCGGTTGGTACCGGGATGGTTTGCATGGATCACGCTACGTCTCATCCGGTCGGGCCGCGACTAGGAATAGCCTTGGTTTTGATTGGAAAGCGCCCTCAGGTATGTCGTGCGCCGGCACGCCGGTGTTTTTTAATCACGGACCTGTCTCCTCCCTAGCAGTACTGCAGAGGGTGGAGAGCGCCAACGCTACTCCGGCTCCCTCAATTTCGATGTTCAGCGTTCGAACTTCAACGTTCGACGTTCCCTTCCCCATCTCCGATCTCCGAGACCCTAGAGCGGTTTAATTAGAACTGTAGCCATTTCGATACCCACACCGCGAGTGGAGCACGGGCTTCAGTCCGCTTCAACATGGATTGGCCCGGCGACATCGAAGCGGCGTGAACGCCGCGCTCCGGCTACAGTATTTTTGAAACCGCTCTAGATCCGATTTTAACTCACTTGTCACCCATCACCTGTCCAGTAACATGACCCCTGAAGCTTATGCCGTCGACAAAGACCCAAAGGATCTTCGCTTGGGGAACCGTGGTGCTGGTGGCCGTGGTCATCGCAACGCTGTTTGTCTGCCGGCACCGGATTGCCGCGCATCGCGTCCTTGCCGGCGGAAAGCGCGCCATCGCCAACCACATCGTCACCCCGGTTGATTTGACGGGCAGATACGTCGTGTCGGCAGACCGGTTTGACACTCTAAACACGAAGGGCTGGCGGTCGGTGCCCCGCTGGTTTCAGGTGTATGATCAGGTGCCGTTCGACGTGAACGGGCTGATTTGCCTTTGGGGCGGCCGCAGCGCGAAAGGGGGACTGGTCCTCCCTGAGGCGGACCCGGACATTGGCGTGCACCAGAAGTTTCAGACGCTCTATGTCTATCATGCGGCCTTTTTCGCGTCACCGGCCAATACGCCGGTTTACGACCTGGTGTTCCATTACACCGATGGTTCGTCCGCAACGAATCAAGTGCTTTATGGCGCGGATGTCCTGGACTGGAACGTCAAACGCAGCCGGACGGCCAAGGGGCCGACCGGCGAGCGGTCCCGGGTGGGCTGGCAAGGCGGGACGTTCACGCCCGGAAAAAACGAGCCCTTGCGCTTTACCGTGACGGCGATTGACAACCCGCAACCGGACACGGAGGTGGAGACGATTGATTTGATTTCCTGCAAAAGCGACAGCGCTCCCTGCATCCTGGCCATGACCGCCGGAAAGTCCGGGCTGATGAAGTGAAACACCGCGCCGTCCCTTCGATTCGATGTTGGAAGTTGAATGTTGAATGTTGAATGTTCGACGTTCCCCCGCATTGCCTCGGTCTTTCCGACATCCAACACCCAACATCGAACATCGAACGCCCAACATCCAATGCAGCACAAAGGCTGAAGGTTGAAGGCAGTCCCGCCGGCCCAGTTTTAAGGACAGTGTCATGGGCGTGTTGCCCAAATCAATCTCGGCAACGACGGAGCGCGGCTCTGTGGCCGCAGCACGATCCATCATCCAAAACCGGCCGAATTTTACTCGGGCATTCAGCAATCCTGGCAGCTGCGGGTCGCAGACCCGCGCTCCGTCCATTTGAGCAACGCGCCCTCATGATGCACCCCCGTTCACGGACAGTTTAAAAGCTAATTGACGTCAAATATGGTTTGTGGGATTTCTTATCACAATCGGATAGCTGAAGTATCGCCACTGGCCGTGGCTTGAATCCCTTTCGTTTTCGGTGCCCTTGCGGCCACTGGCGGTTGCGGTTGCCGGCGGGATTGGTTTCGGCATTGGTTTTGACAGTCAATTAAGAACGCCACCCGGCCACGGCCGGATCCACATTACCCGCGTACGAACAATCAAATGCGATCTATGAAAAATCAAAATCCTGTTAATCGGCCCGGAGCCCTGGGCCAAGGGAGCGATCATCCCGTCGTTTTCCCGCTCGTGTCACGGGCAAACAAAATGGACCGGCGGATCGCCAGGGTGCTGGGCGTGGGTGCCCTGCTCGCCGCCCTTGGCTTGCTCCCGGCCGGACCCGGCGCGGTCGCCGCGCAACCATTCAGGAGTGGCATCATCATAGTCAACTCGCTCGGCGACGAAGCTCAACCCGGTCGAGGCACGATGACCCTGCGCGCTGCGCTCACCGCCGTGCGGCCGGGCGGAGCCGTCAAGTTCGCCCCGGCGCTCGATGGCGGAACGATCTGCCTCGCGGTGATCGGCAGCGAGCACACCATTCTTCCGGGCGAAGTTTACCAGGGCAACGTGTTCGCCGGGTTTGCGGACCGCGACTACGGGAGATCCGCGCTCTACGTCGCGAAGGATATCAAGATCGATGCCGGCGCGTTGCCGCACGGGATTGCACTCGAGTGGACCGGCCCCCTGGAGATGCCGGCGCGCGTCCTCGCGGTCTACGGCAATCTCAAAATGAACAATGTGACGATCCGCGGAGGCCGGTCGGTGGCTGAACCGATCATGGGAGGGCCGCAGGCATACACCCTCGCCCGTGGCGGCGGTTTGGCCACCTGGGGCACGGCCACACTGACCGGCTGCACGATTGGCGGGAACAGCGCCGAGGGCGACTTGGTCCCGAGCCGTGACCGCGGGGCTTTCGGCGGAGGAATTTTCGGCAATCGCCTCCTGCTCACCCATTGCGTCGTCGCCGGCAACGCCGTCACCGGCTTCGGCGGCGCGGGCGGCGGCGTCTATTCAGTCGGCGGCGCGGGCATGACCGGGTTCGGTTCGTCGATGGAGCGCTGCGCGATCACCGGCAACCGAGTGGTCGGGGAACACGCCTATGGCGGGGGCGTCTTCAGCGGAGGCGGGGGCGCCGGCGCCTCGGAAATCCTCAGGCTGAGCAACTGTACTATTGCGCGCAACGCCGTGATGGACAACGACGCGGTCCCCGAGAGCCCGATGACACAGTACTACTACCGCGGCGGGGGGGTCTACATGTCGAATGGCGGGCTGGCCATCTCGAGTTGTACCATCGTCGAGAATGCCGTTGCGGGACACCCGGCAATTTTCAGCGGCAAATCGAACATGGGCGGCGGCGGCGTGGCGGCCACCATCGGGAATGCCCACGTCGTCTCCCAGATCGAGCTGTGGCACTCAATCGTCGCCGGCAACTCCTTGAACGGAGCCGACGACGACATTTTCACCGGGTCGCTGATCGAATTCACGAGCTACGGCTACAACCGCGTCGGCCGCCTCGACTTCAGCCAGATATTCGTGCCCATCCCTGCCTGGTGGTGCCTGAGCCGGCGTCACTGGCCCAAGGTGGGGGACCTCGACGGTGTGCGCCTGGCGGACGTGGTGGAACTCGACGCGATCTGCTACCATGACAGCTTGAAGTCAGTGGGGGTTGACGACGGCGGAAACTCGGTGCTGGCATACCCGCCCGCAGGCGACGCGGTCGATGCCATCCCGTGCCACCCCTATTCCACGGTGCTCGTCTACGCCGGCTACTCTGAATCCGGCAGAACCACGAACCGGTTCCTCGACGCACTCCTCCTCAAACTCCGCACCGATTATGCGGCCGAACTCGGCAGCGACTTCGGATCGGGCTTTGGAGACCTCTCTCAGGTGACCTTTACCCCGATCGCAAACACCTGGCCGGCCGCCCCAGCAAACGCACTGTGGATTGCATTCTGGCACAGCCTCGACGACGCCATCGCCGGGCGGCTTGGAACCGCCGGTTTGAACGACGACTTCTGGCAATCATTTGATGTTCCCGCCAGTGAGACGGGAGTTTCCTACCAGACGAAGTCGGTCGCGCGATGGATTTATCCCGATACGATAGACCAGACCGGGCTCCGGCTCGCAGGGGGGACCAAGGGCGATATCGGAGCGATCGAGAAGACCCCGCCTCGCCGGTAAGCAATTGACGGACCTTGGGCTGGAGACGGAGTAAACAACGGGTCACAACGGGTCGACAGTCCTGAGTATTGACACAAAGGCGTGTTATGCACGAAGGGGTTAGCCGCATTTTGGACCATCTTCGCTGTTGCCGGACAGCAAAAGGGAGGCTGAATGCTGAGGGCTAAAGGCTGAACCCGATGCCAAACTGGGTTGTAGTGTCGGCGCTGTCCACCCTCCGCAGTACTGCTACGGAGGACGGGTGCGCCGATTCGTTCGAGCCGCAGGTTCGAACAGGAAATCAGACCAGCCGGCGCCGATACTAGGGCTTGCGCCAGATACGATAGAATCGCTGGTTGCCGGTCGCGCCGTAGTCGGCCAGCGTTTTCACCGTGCCATCTCCCGGCACCGGCAGCCCCGGCGTCCACCAGCCGCCATTCAAAGCATCTGCATATTCCAAATACTGGCTCTTGCCGCGCACCGTCGGCACGGTCATGGAAAATACTCCGCCGCCCCGTTGTACGTTCGTGATGATCACCGGGGATGAGGCGAGTCCGGCCCCGAGCAACGCAATGCTTTGGTAGCCACCGGCGGCGATCGCCACCACGTTGGACAAGCCGACCGGGACGTTGGTCTGGCCGTCATTATTCCATCCCCAGGCCACCACCGTACCGTCCTTGCGCAGCGCGAGGCAGTGGTAAAATCCCGCGGCAATGGCCACGACGTTGGATAGTCCCGGCGGCACATTGGTCTGGCCGAAGACGTTGTTGCCCCAAGCCACCACCGTGCCATCGGCGCGCAACACCATCGAGTCGCCGCTGCCGGCCGCCACCGCCACCACGTTGCCCAGCCCTGGAGGGATGTCCGTTTGGCCGTACGAATCGTCGCCCCAGCCGACCACGCTGCCGTCATTGCGCAAGGCGAGGCCATGATTGACCAGCGACGATATGCTGATGACACCGTACAAGGCGAAAGCCTGTGAAACCTGGCCGTAGGTGTCATCGCCACACGCATATACAAACCCGTTGGTGGCGGTCAGCACGTATGAATTGAAGGTTCCGGCCGCCACCGCCACGATGTTGTGCAGGCCCGGTTGCAGGTCGCATTGTCCGTAGGCGTCATCGCCCCACGCATCCACGTAGCCGTTGCCGTGCAGGACGATGGTATGATTCTGGCCACCCGCCATGGCGACCAGATCGGTCACGCCCGACGGGATGACCGTGTCACCATAATTATTATATCCCCAAAATTCGGCGGAGCCGTCACCCAGGCGGACAAAGCTATGGTAGCACCCGGTCCCGATGGCGGCGACGCTCTGCAAATTTGTGGGAGCCGGAGCGTTGGCATTGCCCCAGACGACGACAGCCTGGAGCGGGACGACGGGCGTCATGGTAAAACTGGCGTTGGTGGCCGTGAATGCCAGTGCGAGCGGATAGCCTGCGCCGGAGTTGGAAATCGTGAACGACTGGACGCCAGGGCCGAAGGAAACGGTTTGGCCCGGCGAAAACTGGCCAAGGCTGATTCCGTTTGCGCTGACGGTGAACGGGGTTGGGAAATTTGTAGGGAAACCCAGGATGCCGGTGAATGCCGCCCCGGGCGTGGTCATGTCAAACCGGACGGCCGGGCTCGGAGCGAAACCAAACCAGTCTCCGGAGGGGACGGCGGTAAAGACGGAATTGTTGATGTTGGTGCTGGTTGGCAGAATCGGCGTCTGTTGGGTCAGGCCGAATGGGGTGAAGGAATAAGTCAGCGTCAAGGTGACATCGCCCCAGCAGTACTCGGCGCTCACGCCGTAGGTGGCTCCTGACACGGAGAAATGTGCCGCTGGCGCAGCCGCGGTGAAGGTAACGCTCCCGCTGCCGATATAGGCGGGAAAAACGCCGGCCGCCAGGGTGCCCGAAAGATTGGTGCTGGAACCAACCAGGATGGATCCGCTTTTGCTACCGAGAACGACAATGGTGCCGACGTTCGAGAAGTTCAGCGAACTCAAAACCCCGCCGCCCGGCTGGATGAGGTTGATGTAATTGGTTTCAATCGCCGTGACATATAAGTTGCCGGAGCCACCATTGTGGACGTTGACGTATTCCGTGGCTTCGCCTGACAACGAATAGGAGATGCCATCGAGCCGGGCAAAAGATTGGCTGAACTGTGGGATCCGGAGCGTGTTGGTCCAAGGCATATACGCGCCGGAAGCAGTATTGGTGGTGTAGGAGACCTGGTCAGCACAGGCCACATGGACAAAGAAGACCAAAATGAGCAGCGCGGATGGAACCCTGATATAATAGTTTTTATGCTCCATAGGCGTATATTAAATTAAACAAACTGCTGAATAATTGTCAAAACATATATGCAAATTCACCGGCCAGCTGGGTGTACGACATGGGCTATGGAAGCTGGTGAACGGAATGACTTGCCGGGTTCGTCCACAATCCGAGCCTCAATCCATATCCGATCCGGAGGAGTGAATACATGAAGGGCGGAAAATGAAGGCTGAAGTTTACGGAAAACATCCGACATCAAACGTTCAACATCCAATGCCGGCACAAAGGCTGAATTCTGAAGGCTAAATTCTAAAGGCTGAACCGCCAATGTTCGCTCGCACTGATCGCCCAGGTTGGGTCAGACTTTTTCCGGCACGGCAAAGGGCTTGCGGTATTCACGCGTGAGAAGCCGATTCGCCTTGCGGTTGTTGGTGAAACGCTCGGTTTTCGGATTCAGCTTCAAGACCGCGCCCAGCATCAGCGGCGTCCGGTGCAAATCCACCTGGTTGGCGGCCAGATGTTCCTCCATCCGACCCAGGCTTTCGGCGAGGTCGCGGTCGCCCTTGGCCGCATCGCGAATGGCTTCCGGTGACAACGATTTGCCCAGGCGATGGGAAATGTTGCCGGTATGAACCAGCGCGGCGGAAATGTGACCTTCCGCAATGTCGGCGTGCAGGTCGGCGGGCTTGCGGCTGCGGACGGCTTGAATGAAATTCTCGAAGTGGTTGCCGCCCTCTTCGTAGGTTTTGATTTCCTTGCCGTCCCGGTCGTAGACAATCGCCTTGGTATAACTCGGAATCACGATGGAGCCGCCTTCGCAATCAACCACCACGCCGATGCTCGCGCCGCGATACTCATCCATCCTGGCCGAATCGCCGGCCGCCGGCAGCCCGCGCACTTCGAAGATAAGCGGTGCGGCCATGTAATCGTGAAAAACAATCTGCGTGTTCGGCGTGATGCCGTCGTCGGCATACCCCAGCCGCCCGCCGATGCTGATCACGCGCGGTGAAATTTCCGGTTCGCCCAGCACCCAGCGCGCTATGTCCATCTGATGAATGCCCTGGTTGCCAAGGTCGCCGTTGCCGTATTCCCAGAACCAGTGCCAGTCATAATGGATCGGGCCATTCTTTTTGCTGTTGCGGCGCGGCGGGTCGAGCGGCGCGGGACCACACCATAAATCGTAATTGACCGCCTCGGGAACCGGCTGCGGGCCGGTGGTTTTGCCAATGCTGTCCCGGCGTTTGTAGCAAAGGCCGCGCGCGCGGATGATTTTGCCCAGATGCCCTGCGCGCAACCACGCAATCGCCTCCTGCAATCCCACGCTGGAGCGGCACTGCGTGCCAACCTGCATGATGCGATCATATTTGCGCGCCGCTTCGATCATTTTCCGGCCCTCCCAGACGTTATGCGAAGCCGGCTTCTCCACATAGACATCCTTGCCGGCCTGCGCCGCCCAGATGGCGCCGAGGGCGTGCCAGTGATGCGGCGTCGCGAAGGTCACCGCGTCAATGTCCTTGTTTTCCAGCAGCTTTCGGATGTCGGTATAACCTTCGACCTTTGCTCCACCGGCGGTCGCTGTTTGCAATTCCTTTCCCAGAACGGCGCTGTCCACATCGCACAACGCGACCAATCGGGTGCCTTTCATCGTGCTGAAAGCTTCGATATGACTTTTGCCACGGCCGTTAAAACCGACGACGGCGCAACGAATATCCTCGTTCGCGCCGATGAGGCGCGACGGGGCGGAAGATTGGGCGGTCAGCGGCCACGCTTTGCAGGCCGCCACGGCCAGGAGCGAGTTGCGGATAAATCGGCGGCGGGGGATTTTATTCATGCGCAGGAACGGGGCGGGAATTATTTTACTTCGTCCGTGAACTGGCGGTATTGAGCTTCCACCTGGTCCGGGGTCGCGGAGCCGCTGAGAATGACCAGGCGATACCGGAACGTGGCCGACTTTTTTGGCTGAAGGGTGAAGTTTAATTTCTCCTTCCCGTTGCTGAAGATTTCCTGGCCCAACGGGTTGGCGGCGAACAAACCATAGCCTCGCGCATGCCAGTAGGTCGGAAACCCGACATTCCGGGGATGGTCGAGCAGGACGAGGGTGACCGCTTCCGAATTCACCTTGCCCGACAACATCGTCCAGCGTCCGCGCGTGCCCCAGACCGCGTCGCCGGTCCGGCCCTCGCTGCTGCGATATAACCCGCTCACGCCGTTGGTGTCCATGGCCTTGACCGTGGTGGGCCGGCCGCTGGCGTCGGTGAACGTGACCGCTTCGGTCGAGGGTTGTTCCAATTCCCGCCGCACGCGCAGGCCAAGCATGCCTTCCTTGTCGTCCTTGAACACCACGGGTTGGTCCAGGGCGGTGAGCGTGGAAATCCGGTCCACCACGCGCCGGCCCGGTCCAGCGCGGAAGATAAACTCCGTCGTCTCGTGTAGGATCGGCTGGCCGTCGGGCATCACCCAGTCCATTTCGACTTCAAGCTCGCCCGAATCCGCACCGCTGCTGGTTTTGACAATGCGCCGTTGCACCACCGTGCCCATCTTCGCCTGCCGTTCCGCCGGCACCGCCGTTGAGTTGTTCCAGAAATCCACGCCGTTGACGCTGCCGTAATTGAACCAGAGCCCCGCATGGTGCGGATGGTCCACCCGCTCGCCCGGCCGGGGTTCGAGCGGAAAGCCACGCGTGATCACCGTGCCGCTGGCCATGCGGAGGGGAAACAGCACCGGCACTTTCAGACGGTCCGGCCAGATATAGGAAGTGAAGGGCTGGCCATCCACGAGCACATCCACGCGGCGGGCGGCTTCGTTGGGGACGACCGTGACACCTTTATCCGGCGCGGCCGGCGCGGCGCGCAGACTGGAAGCGAGCAGCAAAGCAAACGTGAGCACACCAAGGCGAAGAAGTTGGGCTGGCATGGACTAAAGATTCGTCGTGACCGGGCGCAACGTCAAGGGGTGATCAAGGTTGTTTTTCGGCGGCCGGTTTTGGGGACGCCGCCGCCGGACGGAACATGATGACGTGATAGGTGGCCGGGCCGTCGCCCGCGTTCCGCATTGCCTGGGGGACGTTCGCCGCGTTAAAAACGACCGAACCCGGCCCGACGCGCACCCACTTGTCATTCACAAAAGCCTCGATGGTTCCCTCCTTCACGATGATGACCTCATCGTTGGGACGCCGGAGGATCGCGTGGTTGGTGGCCCCCGGATTGAGGGTGGAGGCATGGCACTCCAGCACTTCGAAATTGGCGGTGGGTCCTTCGAAAAACTTCCGGCCGGAACCGGTGGCGTTCGTTTTGGCTTCGATGGAATTCCATTCCATGGCGATTGAAGTCATACCGGCGGTTTTATCAGATTGCGCCGGCGCCGCAAGTCCGGCGGTGGCCAAAGTGGTCAATAAAATCAGGTTGCATAGTCTTCGCATCAGCATACAGGTTGTCCTTTCCCTGGTGGTTGAAGCGCAGGATAAGCCGAAGGCCCGGCTGGGCAACGGAATTTTCCATGGCCGAAACGGGGGCGCCGGAACCGCTAATGTTCGCCCATAAACGGGGCGGTTCCGGGGCGGTTCCTTGTATTGTAGTATTGAAACTTAATCTTCGCTCTTGCCGGACGGCTGCAAAACGAAGGCTGAATTCCAAAGGCTAAAGGCTGAAGTCTTCGGGGAACATCCAACATCCAACATCGAACGCTCAACGTCCAATGCAATACAAAGGCTGAACATTGACGGGCGGGTGAGGGATTTGGTAGGGTTGAAGTCAGAAAGTGAGCGTTGGCAACCCATGCGAGGTTTCTTATGAAAAGCGGTTTTGTGATGAAGCACTTCCCGGCTCTCGTGTGCATCCTTCTCTTTGTCCCCTCAATCGTTCCCGCGCAATCCTGGCGCCCGCTCGGCCCTTTCGGCGGGGACGTGCAGGATGTCGCTATTTCTCCAGCGAACTCGAGCGTGATGCTGGCCGGAGTCGCACCTGGGGGGAGCAGTTATGGCTGGCTGTTCCGGTCCGCCGACGGCGGCGCGTCGTGGGCGCGGGTCTCGAGCATTGGACAGCTGAGCGTCTATGACATCGCCTTTGGCGCAGACGGCACGGCCTGGGTCGGCAGCGATGATTCGGTGTGGGTGTCGACCGATAACGGTGTGACGTTTAGACAGCGCGACCTTGGGCTTGGGTATTTCACCGGGACCTACTCAGTGGCGATAGACCCCAGCAACCCGCAGGTGATTTGGGTGGGCACGGCCGGCGGCGCAGTCATGAAAACTTCTGATAGCGGGACGACTTGGGCGAACGTTACGCCACCGGGAGCCTCGGGCTCCTGCTGGGGGATCGCGCTGAACCCAACGAATACGCTGCAGGCCATGGTGGTGTACGGCGGGGGTTTCGGCGGGGGCTGGGTGTATTTCACGCCGGACGGCGGGCAGACGTGGAGCTACGTTGGTGCGGGGATGCCCGGCAACCCGATGCTCGCGGTGCGTTATGACCGCGGCCGATGGTTCGTGGGCGGCGGCATCCTTTTCGGCGGACAATATTTGGGGCTTTATTGCAGCACCAACAATGGCTCAGCGTGGACGCGCATCGACAACGGTTGGCCGCAAGCGGTCGCCACCGGCATTGCAGTTGACCCGAACAACCCGAACGTGATCCTGGCGTCAACGCCAGACGGGGTGCATAAGACCACCAATGGCGGGCAGACCTGGACGATCTCGTCCGGGGCCACCGCGGGGTACTCCTTGAACAATGTGCGGTTTGCCCCGGGCAATTCCTCGCGGGTGGCGCTGGCGGCGACAGCCTACGGAGTCATCTTGAGCGACGACGCGGCGGCGACGACCCGTGTCAGTTCCGCAGGAATCACGTCGTTGAGCCTTAACTCGATCGCGTGCAACCCGGTGAACGCTGCCGAGCTGGCAGTGGCATTCGGGGGAATATTTAATAACAGCGGCGGGGTGTTCGCATCGACTAATAGCGGGGCGACGTGGCAGGCGCAGTCGGTGCCACCGACCCGGTTCTCCTATGTGAAGTTTGATTCGGGCGGGACGCTATATGCTCTCTCCACGGGGCCGACGACTATTGCGCAGGAGGGGGTGTACCGGCGAAACTCGAACGGTACCTGGACGTTGTTGGGACCCGACCAGGGCCCGAACTACGAGACCGAGCTGTTATCCATTGATTTCGGGAGCACGAATCGAAACCTGTTTATCGCGGGCGGGGATGATTTTGTTTCGGTGGGAACGGCGTGGCGCTCGACGAACGCGGGCAGCCTTTGGACAAAAACACTGGCGACGAGCCAGTCAGCCTACACTGAGCGGGTGTTGATCCTTCCCGACGGCACCGACCAGCTGGTGCTGGCGGCGGTGCAGACCTTTTCGTCGCAGCCGGTCAACGGCGTTTATCGTTCGACCGATGGCGGTGCAACCTGGAACCAGGTCACCAACACGGGATTGCCAAGCACATTATGGGGATATGACCTGACGACGGCGCCCACCAATTCACACACGGTGTACGTGACCGACGGTTCGTTTTCGGGCGGCGGGATTTACCGCTCAACAGATGCCGGCGCGACGTGGAGCACTTACCTCACCGGATACAACGTGCGGGGAGTGGCCGTGGATCCTACCAGCGCGGATGATGTGTACTTCTGGGCAGTGTTTGGCAGCCCGGTTTATCACGCTTCGAAGAACGGAACGCAGGTGGTCACGGCGTCAGACGGGCTGAACGGAGGAGCCCAACAGATCATTGCCGTGTCGAAACCGTCGCCGCGCCTGTTGGTGGCGGGCACAACGGGCGTGTACGAACTATCCCTCGCGCCGCCGACTCTTCGTCTCGATCGCGTGGGGAATCAGATCGTCCTGAGCTGGACCAATGCCGCCTACGCTTTGCAGTCGGGCCCCGCTATCACCGGCCCCTTCCTGACCATCCTCGGCGCCAGCAGCCCCTACACCAACACCGTTTCCGGCTCCCGGCGATTCTATCGCCTGACAAAGTAAGTAAAAACGGGTCCTGAAGTTTACCGGGAACATCCAACAGCCTACATTGAACGCTTAACAGCCAATGCTCAACGTCCAATACAACTAAAGGACAAAGGCCGACCCTCAGGGCGTTTGCACCCAGCGGGTGAATGCCGAACCGGCTGGGATCCATCTGGCCCGGACGTTTGTCGTTAAGTTTGTAAACTCCATCGCCAGGTTTTCCGCCAGATAGACCTGCCCGGCCTTGTCCAGATAAGCCGCCGGGCAATAGACCAGCCCGGGCAATTGGTCGCTGTACAGATGTAACCCGGCGAGGTTGCTGATGCTGCCCGACTCCGGCGGAGGCGGGGCGACAGGCGTCCCTTCCTTCAGGGTTCGCACGACGTCCGCAATCAGCGTCGGCTCCGCCGTACGCTTGTCAACCCCTGCGCTGCTGAGTCCGGTGTACTCCATTTCCCGGAAGGTGGCGGTGCGCCAGTCGAAGGGTGGCAGTTGACGGTTGCGAAAGACCGCATAGGCCGGCATCTCGGAACCGACGTCCCCGGCCAGATAAGCCTCCGGTTTTTGGCCCGGTATCGCGCAAATTTTGCCGTCACCAAATGCCGTCCGCCCCACGGCTTGCGTGGGCTCCACGTTGATCAACTGCAAGGCATATTCATCATAATCATTCACGTAAATAGCGTTTCCGCACGTCAAGGTGGTGCGCAGATATCCGGCATGCGCTGACGGAGTCTGGTCAGAAGTATAAACCGGCAGGGAAGGATCCGTCGCCGTTTCGTGCGGGCCCAGGAAATGGACGAACAACCCCACGCCGAGCAACCCGGCGGCCGCCAGCCCGAGGCCCAGCGCCGCAACCGTCAGAATCAGCCATTTCGTCCTGATCATGCTCAACTTTCTCCCCGGTCCGCCACCCGTGTCAAACCGCGAATGCGTGAAGGGACTCCGCGACAACGAGAAGGCTGAATTCTAATGGCTAAAACATCCAACATTCAACATCGAACGCCCAACATCCAATGTCGGCACAAATGCTCATGGCTTCCTGCACCGCGGCGGTCGCGCACGGATAATGATGAAACCCGGCATGCGCCCGATACGTCTGGTCGGGTGAAACGTGAACTCCAAAAACACCCATCCCATCGGTATTGTCCTGCTCATGCTTCTGAGTTTTACCCTGGCGGGTTTGCGGGCGCTCGCTGCGGAGCCACCGGCCAGTTGGGTGGACCCCGACACTGGCCACCGCGTGATCCGGCTCACCCGCGAGCCCGGATCCGACAGCTTTTATTTCAATTACAACGGCTTCACGCCCGACGGCAAAAAGATGGCCTACACCACGACCAACGGCATCTCGGTGCTGAATCTTGAAACCCTGGAGGCGAAGCCGATCGTCACCGGGCGGGCTCGGCCGATCGTCGTGGGCCGCAAAACGTCCAACCTCTACTACACCCGGCCGACGGACAATCCGTTCTTCTCCACCCTGTGGCGTGTCAACCTCGACACCGGGGAGACCCGCAAACTCGCCGATCTCCCGTGCCGCGCCGGCGTTTCCACCATCAACGCCGACGAAACCCTCGGCGCCGGCACGTTCATCGAGGGCGACGCCAATGCCGGCGGCGCGTATGACGGCACCGTGCCTTTGGGCCAGATGTCCGACGTCAACCTCGGCGAGCCGGCCAACAAGGGCGAACTGATGGCCCGGCGCCTGGCGGCAAAACTGCCGGTGACCATGTTCACCATTGACCTGCGGACGGGAAAAGTGACGCCCCTGATAACGCACAGCACCGACTGGTTGAATCACCTGCAGTTTTCGCCCACGGATCCGACCCTGCTGATGTATTGCCACGAGGGCTCCTGGCAAATGGTGGACCGCATCTGGACCATCCGCACCGACGGCACGCACAATCAGTTGATCCACCGTCGCACGATGGAGAACGAGATCGCCGGCCACGAATGGTGGGGTGCCGACGGCCAGACGGTGTTTTACCAGCTCCATTTTCCCCGCGGCGGCCGGGTCTCGTTCATCGCCAGTTACAACGTCCAGACCGGCGAACGGGTCTGGCTGCAATACGGATCCGACCAATCCTCCATCCACGACAACTCGTCGCCCGACGGCAGACTCTTCTGCGGCGACGGCGACAACCGGTCGCCGTGGATTTTCCTGTTCCGTCCCGTGCTCCTCAGCAACCAGCGCACCCTGGGCGACCATCTGATCAAGGGCGGCTACCTGGAATCGGAGAAGCTGGTCAACCTGTCCCGGCAGAACTATCGCCTCGAACCGAACCCCAGCTTTACGCCCGACATGAGATCCATCATTTTCCGTTCGAACATGTTTGGGCCGGATTATGCCTTTGCGGTGGACATTGCGAAGGCGAATCCATCACCGTGAACCCTTGGCTAAAGGCCGCCGGCTTCCACCGTCGCCGTAAACGAGTCAGTCCTCGCCGGCCAAGTGACAGGGGATGGGGGTCGAGGTAGGAGCATGGAAATGAGGTGTCAGTCCCGCAGGCTGAACAATCTTCGCCCTTGCCGGGCGGCGCCGGGGCAGGCAGTTTCGGTTCGTGGGGCGGCATTGAGTCCTGCAAACGCAAATTACCACTATGAAGACACTGGCACGCATCGGAGCGGTTCTATCGTTCCTCTTTTGTTTGCTCGGCGGATTGTGGATTCTCAGCCGGGCCAGTTTCACTTCGAAAGACGACATTTTGGGGACGGCCATCGGGTTTTATTTTGTCGGCAAGGCATTCTTCGTCGGTCCGATGCTTTGGCTGGCGGCAGAAAAGTGTTGCCAACTGCAAGACGGCAAGTGAGGCGTCGCACGGGCGCTTATTGCAACAGCAGTCTGAAGGATTGAAACCCATCGAACGAATCAATGGCGGGAGTTAAAAAATCAATTACTAGCTTTGCCCGCGCGTTGATAGAGTAGCGGCATGAATACAACTCTGCGGTGGTCGGCAAGGCTACTGAGCATCCTCGCGGTGGGAATCCTGCTCGTGTTCGCCTTCGGAGAAGGATTGAACCTGTCGCATTTCAGCGCGCGGGAGTTGCTTTTGTTTGTGTTCTTCCCGCTCGGCTATTGCGTGGGAATGGTGGTGGCCTGGTGGCGGGAAGGTTTGGGCGGCGGCATCACGGTCGGAAGCCTGGCGGCCTTTTATCTGGTGGATCGCCTCTTGTCGTCAAGTTTTCCGAGGGGATTTGCTTTTGTGGCGCTGGCCCTGCCAGGATTTCTGTTCCTGCTGTGCCGACTGTGGACACGCATCACAAGGGAAACCGGGAAACAAAAAGCATCCGATCCTCGTTAGCTTCGTTTTCTTCTGTAAACTCTTTGCGTCCTTGTTCCTTCGCGACGGATCGCTCCCACATCCTGAACCACCTTCGCTCTTACCGGGCCGCAGCAGAAACAAGGCTGGTTGTTGGTTGAGAGTTAAGGGTTGAGGGTTGGCGTTGCAGCCCATCGCGGAAATCACCTTTATGGAGCGGCTTGACGAGATTGGCCAGCGGGTGCAGATGGTTTTGGAATTGGAATTGGCCCGGCGGCACGAGGGATGGCGGAAGCATAGGCTGAATTCGGAAGGCCAAAGGCTAAGGTCAGTGGCAGGCTGAAAGAATTATTGGCCACGCCGAAGAAAAGGAATGGCAAAATATTCACGGTTGACATCAGTTGGCAGGAGGACAAACCTGGGGCATTCAGAAAACAAAACCGAAATATGACGACTCATGCTGTGATTGTCTTCATCGTCATGCCGGTGTTTTTCATTGCCTTGATCGTGGTGACCGGGCGGCTCGAGAAGCGATTAGTCTGGCAGTACGGCGACCTTGGAACGCAACCTCCCTACCCGGATGTCTCGAAGTACGCAGAGCAGTGGACGAATCAAGCGCTCCAATGCGGATTTGTCTTATTGGGCTGGGCGCCCGATCCCCGGATGCCGGGTTACCGCCAGAATTACGCCTTGCTGGTTTCGCCAGAAAGGGACTGTCTGGTCGTGGTTTACTCCGGCAATATTTTTAAACTGCAATCGCAAGGTGTGACGATTCACACACCCACACAAAACAGCAAGGTCTATTACACCACGGCCAACCAGAATGGCGTGCAGATTGATTTATTGGGACATTGGCTGGGCCAGTTGACGGTGGTGACCACATTTCAGGCGCTGCTGCGGAAGCATCGAGATTTGCTCCAGGACCAGGGCGCGACGGCACAATCCTTTAACGAAGGATACGAGGTGGAAGAGTTTAGAAGGTTGCGGGTGGAGCGGTATGAAACCATGGCGCGTCGCGGACTGATCACGTTTATGGACGGCATGGAGACAAGCTGGCATTTTACTCTCTGGGGCGCGTTAAGGTATGCCATCTTAAACTACACGATCGGCACGGTCAGGGCCATAACTGGCGGGCGGGTGTTCCGTTGCGTGTGAAATGTGGTCGCATGAAGGAGTCAGTTCCGAGTCACTTCCGCATTTTGAACCATCGGCAGGGTGAGGCTGCCTCGAATTGACGGACAGAGAATTGGATAAACGTGTATGCTGTCCTTGGCGCACCGGTCGGCTGAGACAGCCGACACTACAGTTCAAACTGTCCATTGGTTTGTCTTGCTGCGCGGCTTGAATCGGTGGCATCTCCCCTCACAAACGGATTCCTTCTTGCCCGGCTCAAGCGGCGAGCCGCCGGCGCGGATGTGCGACGAGGAACAAGCCCAGAAGGCCCAGAGCCAACAGACAACAGGAACCCGGCTCGGGAACCATCACCATCCCGGTAACGCCGTCAGGTGTCACGGTCACCTGCACGCCGAAATAAACGTGCTCCGATCCGGTCGCGTCCGCCCCGGGAAGATCCTGCTCGTCCGAATAGTTCAGCTCGAAATCCGTGAAATAAACCCCGGGAACCGAACCGTCCACCTGGATTTGAAACGCATCGCCAAAGGCGGGATCGTCGTTGGCGGCCAGGTCCGTGAACGGCGTCAAGCTCAGCGTGATCTGGGAATCGCCAAAGGCGGTGATGCTGTCCAGGTCCAACCCGGCGGTCGGCGCGACCGGGTCGTTGATCACATTCGGAGCACCCCCGGCAAAACTCTCGCCGCCGCCGGTGGCGCCAAAAGCCAGCGGATCCGCCGACGGCGCCTGTGCGGTCACCGGCTGGGAGGACATCTGGATGACATTCCCGCCGATGTTAAAAGCCGGGACGGCGTGCGCCAGAACGAGGACACTGCCGGACTGCGTGAGCGATCCGCTCGTGCCCGTGTCAGTGGCGGTGACGCTGACAGTGTGCGAACCCGGGTTCACCAGGCCCGAATTGAACGAGAACGGCAAGACGAGGTAGCCGCTGCCGCCGTCGGCCGCCCTGCTCCCGGAATAGGTGGCCGAGCTGCCATAGGGAAACGCGGCAAACACGCTGTAATTCACGGCATCGGAACCGGGCGCTGCCTCATTATAGATCTGCGCCGTGACCGGGTCCTGATAGCCCTGGATGACGGTGGAATACTGGATAAAAGAGGACATCGAGAGCTGTCCCGGGTCGGCAAAAACGGCAGGGACAATGAACAGAAGCACGGAACACCGGATGAACAGTTTACGGTTGCTCATGAGGTTCATATCTAATCCTAATTGAGGTGAAAAGTCAACCATAAACCGGGTGGCGCTTTCAATTGAAATGATGGCACCCTTGCGTTCGGGAGACCGTGGGCAAGAAAGGCTGAAGGCTGAAGCGATAAGACATCCACCATCCAACTCCCAACATCCAATGCCAACACCAAGGCTGAAGGTGCACCGGCACTGGAAACTACTTTATCCTTCAGCCTTCAGCCTCTAGCCTTTCTTACCATGAATGTATCCCGACGCACCGCCTGGTTTTTCAGCCACACCGTTGGATTCATGAGAATAATCGTAACGCCATGGTTGTTTGGCCCGTGGTTGAGCCTGCTGCTGTTATGCTCGTGCGCGACCGAAAATCCAATGCCTTCCCGGCTTCCCGCCGAGGTGCCCATCAACAAAGAGGCGGGCCGCGGAGGCTGGTTGATTGTGACGCTCCGGTTGGAGAGCGGTCGGAAGCTGCCATTCATCGTGGACACGGGAGCGAGCGGAACGCTTTTCGATAAATCCCTGGAGCCAATATTGGGAAAATCCCTCGGCACATCGGTCGGGTATGGTTGGCTCGGCAAAACAACCAACAACGTCTATGCAGCTCCAAAACTCTATTTAGGAGGCGCTCTGCTGATAATGACCAGTTCGGAAATCTCAACTGCAGATGTTAACTCGCTCTCATCCTTCCTGGGCCGTCCCATCAGGGGAATTCTGGGCATGGACGTCCTGGAGCACTATTGCATTCAACTGGATTTTACCGCGCGGAAGATGCGTTTCCTGGACAGCGAACGCACGGACAAACAAAACTGGGGGAAAGCATTCCCAATCGTTGCGCTCAACGCCGAGGACGCGCGTCCGGCGTTGGCGGAAAATCTCCTTGGCGTGCAAGGTCCGCATTCCCTCATCGACAGCGGCTATAATTCTGACGGATGGCTGATGCCGGAGTATTTCCGGCAATGGACGAACGGGACGGTTTTGGGAACAAACGGAGAAGCGCGCTGGCCCAACGGCAGGTTTGGCGGAGAAAAATATCCCTTTGTTTCCCTGGAGGAGAAACCTTTTCCGTCGGATGCAATAGCCCTGCGCTTTCTGGCGCGGCACCTGGTCACCCTGGATTTTCCCAATCACGCGCTGTATCTCAAGCGAACCAGCATCCGTCCGTTGGCGGATGAAAACACGGCGACGGTGGTAAGTTTTTTGAGGGATTTGAAGGTCAACGGCCGGTTGCCCGGCTGGTTGAAGGAGGACCATGATAAGCCGAATGGGGTGAAGTTCGACTTTGACTCCAACTCGGCAACGGTTGAGGCCCGGAAGAATGGCAATTCGTCCACCTATCATTATACCGTGACCCGCGATAAAGAAGACGGCCCCTGGAGGCTGCAAAAAGCCTGGCGTACGGATCAATCCGGACGGACGCTGGAAAAATATCCCGTCCCTTGCGTTTTGCCGCCGTGAACGGTCAGTAAAGGGCGGAGGCAATGGCTGAAGGCCAAAGACTAAAACGTCCAACTTCCTATGCCCAACATTGAACAAGGCGCAAAAGTTTATTGGCCCACGCCGACCCGGTAGAAGAATGGCCCGTTGCCAACCGCATTCAGGTCGGTGTAACTGGTCGTTCCCGGCTGGCCGGCAAGGTTGGTGGCAATCGTCGAGAACGACGGCGGCGCGTTGAAATCCGAGCTTCGCTGGACGCAGTAATTCACGCCGCTGACGCTTTGCCACGTGATGGTCGCCCGGGAGAAATCATTGGCCGGTGCCGCCGACATCATCCGCAAAAGCGACAGGGCATTGGTCGGGTCCGTGCCGGCGATCCACTCCTGCCAGTTGTTCATCCCGTCACCGTCGGCATCCTGATCATTGGCCGAGCCGTCGGTGGGCAGCCCGTATTGCGCGAGCCACGGGATGGGGACGGGCAGACCAAGGTTGGAGCCCTGGTATTCGTAAGCGCCGATGTCCACAGTGCGGCCGACAATGCGAGGGTTGCCGTCAAAGTCGGTGGAGGTGGCAAACTGGTTTAAGCCCGCGTTGATGGTCGGGGAATTGGTCTGCTCGTGATAATCGCCGCCGGCGAGGTTCATAAAGACCGGCGCGTTGGTAATGGTGTTCCGGTCCAATGGAGCCGGCAGGGTGCAGCCATAATTGAATTTTGCCCCGAACCAGTTGGAGCCGCTGGGCGCGAAGTTGTAGTAAACGATTGAGTTGTTAATCGAGCCGGCCGTGGCATAAGCGCCGCCGCCGCTGGCGCCGGCCGTGTTGTTGATGACGGTGCAATTGTAAAGGAGGCTGTTAAAGACTCCGCCACCGCTGGCCGAAGCCCGATTGCTGACGACGGTGCAATTGTAGAGCGTGCTGATGTAGGCGCCACCGCCGCTCGTGGAAGCCGTGTTGCTCGACAGGAGGCAATTGTATAAAACGCCGCTGTAGACGCCGCCGCCCAGCACACCGGCGTTGTTGGCCAGGGTGCAATTGTAATTGGTGCCGCCGTAGGTTCCGCCGGCATATCCCTGGTTGCCGGTGAGCGTGCAATTGTACAACGCGCTTTGATAAGCGCCCCCCGCCCGCGGGAAAACGGATTCGAAATTTACATTGGCGCTGAACGTGCAGTTGGTTGCAGTGCCTTGATAAAGGCCCGCCGCGTAACCATTCTGGCAGGTGTTGCTGATGACGACACAATTGACCAGGGCGGCGGCGGCCGCGGCGCCTCCCTGGGCAATGACGAGGTTGTTCGCCAGCGCGCTGTTGTAAACGGTGCCGCCATACACGGCACTGCCCTCCCACTGCGCCGTGCAGGCGTTTCCCGGAACGCTGCCGTTGGCATACGGAAAATTATTGCCGCCAATGAAACAATTGGAAATGACGCCGCCAGGCTCGCACCACGCGCCGCCACCGCTTTGTTCCCTGATGATGTCGCCGGAAGCGGCGGTCGTCCCATTGGCCAGGGTAAAGCCATTCAGGACCGCGTTGCTGCCGACATAGGCACAGCGCGTTGCGCTGCTGAGAATGCTGCCCACAATCACCGTGGCTGGCGCGCCATACAAACCCAGCACCGTGATGGGGTTGGTCAAGGCCACGCGGTTTGCCTCCGAACCATAGACAATTGCGCCGCCGAATTTGAAAATCCCGTTGGACACCACCACGATATCGCGAGGCTGGGCCACCGCGACGGCGTCCTGGATGTTCGTTGCCGCCGTGAGCCAGTTCGTGAACGGTGACACGGGCACGGAATTGCCGAGGCTCACATAATGAACCGGGTTCGTGTTTTGATTTTCGTAGGCACCCAGGTCCACCGCACCGCCGACGATGCGCGGGTTGCCATCCAGGTCGGTTCCGGCCGGCGCGAAAACATTCGTCCCGGCGTCCATTCCCGGCGAGCCGATTTGCAGCCGGCAGTTGCCATGGGCCAGGTCCACAAAAGCCGGCGCGTTGCTGAGGCTGTTGTTGGGCAGCGTGGAATTGCCAGTGCCCAGCGTCGTACAGCAGTTGGTCAGCTTGCACTGGTAACAGTCGGCGTAAACGCCGTTGGAATTGTAATAGATGATGCAGTTGTTCAAGGTGCAGGCTTCGGCGGCGCCCAGGGTGCGCGAAAAGTTTCCCGCCAGCGTGCAATTGTTGAGCGTGCTGGAATACGTTGCGCCGCCGTCCGTGCCGGTGATGTTGTTGGTGTTTCCGTTGCCGGCAAACAGGCAGTTGTTGGCGGTGCCATTGGCCAAGCCGCCGCCATGGATGGCGAAATTATTCGTGACGACGCAGTTGTTCAAGACATTCCCGTAAGCGCCACCGCCCGAGCCCGAAGCGATGGCGGAATAGGCAAGATTCCCGGCGATCACGCAGTTCACCAACAGGGCGCCATTGCCTGAGTAACTGCCGCCGCCCTCAAACGAAGCCGCATTGCCGGTGATCACGCAGTTGGTCACGGTGCAGTTCGATTCAGAAATCACGCCGCCGCCGTCGCCGGCGTTTTGGGTCGCGCCACTGCTGAGCGTGAAACCGGACAATGTCGAAAGCTCGCTCAGATAGACGCACCGGATGGCGCTGACTCCATTCGTCGTGCCGGGAACCTGATAGCCCTTGATGACGGTAACGGCCGGGCCGTTGACACTTTGGATGGTCAGCGCGAACCCAAACGGAGTGAACACCCGGTTTGTCTGGGTCTGTCCGGGATGAACTGCGCCGCCGTATTGATAGATTCCATTCGTGACGAGAATCGTATTGCCGGTCCCGGCAAAGTTGATCGCATCCTGGATGTTCGTCGCCGCCGTGACCCAGCTGGTGTAGGGTGCAACGGGATTGGTACCGTTCGCGTCAACGTAACGAATTGTCGCCGCCGCGGTGCAACAGTTGAAAAACACCGGGACCGCAATCGCGAAAAGCCAACGGTGCGCTTGCATTCAGCTTAAGTGCTTCTTAGGGTTATCAATACTAATCCAATAAATACGCCCGCCGCCCAAGTCTGTCCAGAACCTTTTGGCACACACCGGGCCGGTTTTGGAATAAGCTTCGCCCTGGCCGGGCTGCACCGGGCCGGCATGAAAGGCCCATGGCTGAAGTGGGAAAACGTCCAACACCGAACATCCAACGCTCAACATCCAACGCCAGCACAAAAGCTGGAGGCTAAAGGTGCCCCGGCACCAAACAATGACTTTGGCCTTCAGCCTTTTGCCTTCTGAGCGAAAACGGATGGCCAGCGCCGGTTTGAACCAGCCTTGCACAATGACCCTGTCCGGTTGAGAGTTGAGGCTTGAATGTTGATGGTTAAAGAAAGAAATCCGGCGGACCCGGAGGCGGTGGATGCCATCATCGCCTATCACGACCGGACGAAGCATCATCCCGGGCATTATGCCCGTGGACCGGGCGGCCTCGACTGGACGACCCAGCCGGACCCGTTTCGCCGTTTCGAGGGTTCACCCGTGCTCAAACTGCCGTTGGCTAACCAGGACGACACGCCGGCAGCGGCCGTCCTGTTCGGCACCAGCACCCCGCCGCCGCGGCCGTTCACCCTCGATGCGTTGGGGTTGTTCTTCGAATTGTCCATGGGCCTTTCCGCCCGGAAGGAGATTCCCGGCAATAGCTGGTATCTGCGGATGAATCCTTCCAGCGGCAACCTGCATCCGACCGAAGCCTATGCCGTCCTGCCCGCGCGGGAATGGTTGCCGGGCGGCGCGGGGGTTTATCATTACGCCCCGCTGGCTCACGCCCTGGAACAACGGGCGCGCCAATCGCCCGGCGCCAGACCGGACGCGGCCGGATTTCATGTGGGACTTGCTTCTATCACCTGGCGCGAGGCATGGAAATACGGGGAACGGGCCTTTCGCTATTGCCAGCACGATGTGGGGCACGCGTTGGCAGCCCTGCGTTATGCGGCCGCCGCGCTGGGCTGGCGCGTGGAGTTGTTGCCGGAGCAGGATGATGCGCAACTCGCCCGTCGGCTCGGCCTTGACCGTCCGGAAGATTTTGCCGATGCCGAACGCGAAACTCCGGAACTGCTCGCCCGGGTGATGGTGAACGAAGCAGCGGAACCGGCTCCATCACTGGTTGCCGATGCACCGACCGAATGGTTCGGTCGCGCCAACCGGTTGAGCCGTTCCCATGTCGGGTGGCCGGTGATTGATGAAGCCATTGCGGTCTCGGAACGAAAAGCCCTGCCGGCAGGCCAATCCATCATCCAGAAATCCATCATCCCCGCCGGTTGGCCCCCGCCCGCGCTGACCGGCTGTGCCCACTCGTCCGGCCAACTGATCCGCCAACGCCGCAGCGCGGTGGATTTTGACGGTGTCACCGGCATCACCCGCGAAAAATTTCTGGCCATTCTGGATACCACGCTGCCGCGGGCATCCGCGCCGCCGTTTGACGCGTGGCCATTTCCGCCGCGGCTGCACCTGGTTTTGTTCGTGCATCGGGTCGCAGGGCTGGAGCCGGGCATGTACCTCTGGCTGCGCACACCGGCGGACGAGGAAACCTTGCGCCACGCCTTTCACAACCTTCCCGATTGGGAAGTCCTGCCGGACCTGGACCCCGCAGTGCCGCTCCGGCGGTTGGGACGGGGGGACCTGCGCGATTTTGCGCGGACCTTGTCCTGCCAGCAGGACATTGCCGCCGACGGCGCGTTCAGCCTCGGCATGCTGGCACAGTTCGAGCCGGTCTTGCGTGAACGCGGCGCGGCGGCCTGGCGTGAGCTGTTCTGGGAGTCGGGAATGATCGGCCAGGCGCTGTACCTGGCCGCCGAGGCCGCCGGCGCGCGCGGCACGGGCATTGGCTGTTACTTCGATGATGTGCTGCACCGCGCGCTCGGGCTGACGGGGCACGACTGGCAGAGTCTTTATCACTTCACGATCGGTGCTCCCGTCGAGGACCTGCGGCTGCGCACGGCGCCGCCGTACGCACATCGGAACAAAGGGCTGAAGGCTGAAGGCTGAATGCTCAATTGAACCGGCATTAAAAGTGCTTAAGTCTAAAGGCTAAAAGAACCGGCTACTAATCGAAAATCCCGGATTTTATATGGACACCGAAAAATTGGTCACCGAAGCCAGAGCGAAGATTATTTGGGGCGAAGACGCGGAGTCGGTCCATGAATATCTGACCTCGAACGGCATGCCCGGACCGGATGCCGACGAGCAGATCAAAGCCTTCAATCTGGAGAGACACCAGGAGATTCGAAAAAAGGGCGTCAAAAACACCCTGATTGGCGCCGTGCTACTGGGCGGCAGCGGCAGCCTGATCTGCCTTTTGCTGTCAGCACCCGAAGGTCATCATTGGAGCACCAGTTCTGGCAAAGTATTGGGAGTATTGATGCTGGCCGGAGCCTATGGCTTATGGAAGCTGACGAACGGAATCATTTACCTGGTTCATCCACAATCCGAGCAGAAATCCATATCCGAGCTGGAGGACTGAAAAAAGGCCGAACGCTGAAGGCTAAAGTGGTAAAACATCCACCATCCAGCATCGAACTCCGATAAATCGCGAGCAGTCATCCAACGCCCAACATCCAATGCCTGCACAAAGCCTGGAGGTGCGCCGGCGCTGAAAATTACTTTAACTTTCAGCCTTTGGCTTTTCTCACCATAAGCGTATCCCAACGCACAGCTCAAATGTCAATCCCACGTTATAATCGCAAAAACATGGACGCTTTCGGCAATCCGAAGCAGGGAGATATCTTCCGGCGCCGTGATGCCCGCAATCGGCCTTTGCCCAGGTTTCTGGAAGCTATCGTTTCCCTGGTTCTGAGCTTAAGCAGCCGATACTCGCTCGGGGCAATGCGGTTGAAGGACTTGAAAATACGTGAAAAGTAGTAGGGGTCGTTGTAGCCCAGAGTATAGGCAATGGCCTTGACACTCATCCCGGTCTCTTCCAGCAAACTACGGGCGCGCCCCATACGCAAGCGGATGAAGTAATCAATGGGCGAATAGCCGACATGGCGTTTGAATATGGTAAAGAAGCGGGATGGGGAAACGTTCGCCCGCGCCACCAGCGTGGACGCCTGCAATGGCATGTCCAAATGCTGCATCATGTAGGCAATACTTTCTTCGATTTTTCGAATTGCCTCCCATTCGCGAGATTCCAATTGATAATCAACATGGCTTTGCTTGACCAGCCTCGGCGGTTCAATTTCGGCAATTTTCATCGGTGCTTTGATTATAAATGGGGATCGTGGCCGACTTTATGGCTGGCGCTCATCCCATCCGGGGCGTACTGAAATGTTTTTGGAGGACCAGCGCCATGGCGCCCCGCAATTGAGGTTGTGTGTCCGGGTCAGCCGCCAGAATCCTGGTGGCCGCATGACTGAATGAGCGGTCTCTGACGGCCTGATTCACAACGGGCCGAATCCTGTCCCAGGCACGTGTTACTTCGCCCACGACGACCAAAACATCCGGCGCCAGGCCGGTCACCAGCATGGCCAGGCCAACACCCAGATAATGTGCCATTTGATCCAACGCATTGCCGGCGCGGACATCATTCCGGTCCAGCAGCCGTAAAATGTCCCCAAACGGCAACTGTGCCATGTCGCTTTTGGAGCCGATTTGACTCTTCAGGACGGAAGCCGATTCGGCGTAATAGCGGGCGGCGGCGGCATTGGAAGCCAGCACTTCCCAACAGCCGGTGTTGCCGCAGCGGCATTTGGGGCCGCCCGACATCTGGGCCACGTGCCCAAATTCTCCGGCCACGCCATTGGAGCCACGTACCAGCTGGCCGTTCATGACCATGCCCACGCCAATGTCGTCCGACACCGTCACTGCCACCAGGTTGCGGATGCCATCGCTATGCCGGCCCGACCACAATTCGGCCAGCGCACAGGCATTGGCGGCGTTTTCCAGTTCCACCGGCAGCCCGAGATGACGCTCCAACTGCGTCTTCAAATCCAATCCGCTCCAGCCCAGCATCGGCGCAAAAATCAACCGTTGCGACGAGGAATCAATCCGGCCGGGCAGGCTGATGCCGATGCCTTCGTAGGAATTGCGCGGATACGCCTGCATCAAATCGATGACCCGGCGGCTCAGCCGGGTGATGAACCGATCGAGATCTTTTTCCGTGGACATGGACTCCTGGGCCAGAAACCGGCTGTCCATGCCGGCCACCGCCAGCCTGGTGGTGGAGGGTTGGATATCCACTCCCACCACACCGCAGCGTTCGGGATTGAGATGCAGAAAAGTCGGCTTGCGCCCTCGCGGCAGATTGCCCAGCGCTCCTTCTTTCAGCCAGCGATTCTCAATCAGCTGCTCCGTGATGGCCGAAACGGTGCTGCGCTGCAATCCCGAATACCGCATCAAATCCGCCCGGGACACCGGTTGGTGCTTGCGCACCAGATTCAGCATGATGCGACTGTTGATGTCGCGGACCGTTCCATTGGTCGCCACCTGAAAATTGTTCAGATCAATCTTGCGCACAAAATGCCTTCAAGACTCCCAGGGAGAACGGCCGTCGCGGCTCGCCTTGATTGGCAGCGACTCAAAAAATGAGGAAGCCGCACTGGCGCAAAAACGCCGCAACAGATGGTCCATATATGCCCGCGATTGTCCGCGAAACGCCCATGAATCCGCAATCAGCCAAATGTCGTATCCGGCCATGGAAATGGCCGAAACCAGCTGATGGGGGAATATTCTTTCGGCAGTTGAAGCAGATATCCGTTGGCGGCACTCCCAAGCGCCGCCCCGGCATAATAAACATCACACCGGCAGAAAAACCTTCGGCGGAAGCCGGTGGCGCACCGGTTGTTTCAGGCTGATGTTTTCGGGAGATTGGCGGGGTCGGAAGGTTTGGAGCGAAAGTATCGGGCGGCGGCTTCCGTGCGGCAGCGCACGTGCAGCTTTTCATAGATGTGCATCAGATGTGTGCGGACGGTGGCATTGCTGATATGCAGCTGGTTGGCAATTTCCTTGTTGGCGAACCCCTCGGCCAGCAGGGCGAGGATCTCCAGTTCACGCGTGGAAAGTTGGTCTGTGTCGGTCGGCAGACCTGACGCGGGCGGCGCTTGCATAAAGGAGCGAACCACCATGCGGGCGACTTCGCTGGTCATGGGCGCACCACCGGCACGCACTTCAGCGATGGCTTCCAGAATTTCCTTTTCGTCGGCACGTTTCAGCACGTAACCGCACGCGCCGGCCTTGAGCGCCTGAAAGATCATTTTGATGTCCTTGTAAACGGTCAACATGATCACCTGCAACTCCGGCATTTTCTGCCGCAAGCGCGCGGTACAGGCGATGCCGGATTCGCCCGGGAGATGGATGTCCATCAGCACGACGTTGGGGTGGGCGGCGGGAATCTTGACCAACGCCTCTTCGGCCGAGTCGCAGGTGCAAACGCAACGATGCCCCGGCGTGCCGCCAATTAATTCCGCCAGATACTGGCGCAGGGTGGCATTATCCTCAACAATGGCAACTTTGGTCATCAGGCCTTCACCGGTATTTCGGGCCAATTGGGCTAACATATCATCGGCTTCTTAATAATGAAACCCAGGTCGCGTTCCATTCCTGGGTACAAAGATAGAACAATTTGGGCCGGATCAAATCAGCCATTCGTCGTATTTCAGTTCCGGGTGGCATCGGGCTTTGCCCCGGTTTGCGGCGGCAAGGGCATGTAAATTTTAACGGTGGTGCCGCCGCCAACGCACGATTTCACGGTACAACTGCCGCCCAGCTTCTGCAATCTTCCGGACAGGTTCTCCAGTCCGTATCCCTCCCGTCCAAGGCCTGGCTCAAAGCCTTTGCCATTATCGGCAATGACAATGTTCAGGGCGTTATCGATTGCCGCCATTTGAAATTCAACTTCGGTCGCGTCCGCGTGCCGCACGATATTGTTGAGCGCTTCTTTGACCGACATGAACAATTCATGCCGGATTCGCCCCCCGAGCGTGATGGGGGGAAAGGAAACGGGGACCTTAAACCGGCAACTGATATGGGCATGCGAAAAGTATTCATCGGTGTAGCCGCTCAAATAATCCGCCAGGGATTGCAGTGAATTGTCTTCGGGATCAACCGCCCAAACGATCACATCCAGTGCGGCGATGAGGCTGCGCACTTTCCCGGCGATCGTGTGGAGCAGATTTGCGGGAATGCCCTCGCCAGATGGCGGACGTTGTCCGGCGCTCGCCAGCACGCTGATTTCAGTCAGGCTGGAACCAAGGTCGTCGTGCAAATCGCGCGCGATGCGTGAACGCTCCGCTTCCAGGGTGCGCTGGTGTTCGGCACGTTCGCGCTCGCGCGTTTCGTGCTGGAGCTGCGCGGTGCGTTGTTCCACCAGTCTCCGCAACTGCGTGATCCAAATCGCGGTTACCATCAGAATGGCGACCAGGATTCCGGTCAGGATCAGCAGCCGCTGCAGCGTCCACCAGGACGGCTGTGAGAGGACAACCAGGTCTGCCGGTGAATTCAGCAACAGTTCAAACCCTTCTGCGTTGGCGTTCGAATGCTGATGACGCCCGCTCCCGACATATGTGCCTTCGAGTTCGAGCCGGCTGCCGGGACGCAGTGAAAGTTGCCGGACCGTTCCGGGCGCCAGCCGGGCAAAATACAAATGCGCGCCCGATTGCATTTGCAGCACCGGCGACCCCTGCTCCAAATGCCAGCCGAGCAGTCTTCCCTCGACCCGAACGCGCGTTGAATCCAGACCTACCTGGGTCAATTCGGATTCCGCCAAGTTTTTTGCCGGCGGTGGAGCGGCTTCGCCGGTTTTCCGGAGGATGACTTCGTGCAACTCCAGCGCTGTCCGGCCGATATCGGGATACCCGACGGCCTCAACCAAATCGCCGGAACGCACCTTCGTTTTATCCGTGGGCAACAGTCGCAGCCCCACACCGTCTTCCTCCAGAAAAACCTGCGTGGCGTCAGCGTAAATGATTTGTCCGCGCACCCTCACGCGTCGAAACGCCGTGGCGCGCGCGTCAAACAACAGCAGTTCGCGCGGCGTCTTCAACACCACCTTGAATGGATCGGCCGGCGCGGGAGTTTCCACAACGATCGTGGCATTGCGCATCAACACGTTGCCCACGCGCACTTCGCGGGTTTTGGCATTCCACACGGCATAGAGCACGCCGCGAATGCGGGCAACGGTTTTGTCAAACGCCCTCAGTTCCGGTTCGTAGTGGCCGTCCATCTGAACCTCCAACCGGCCTTCGGGCAAAAGCAAGGTGACGATGTTGCTCTGCACGCCGGTAACCAATCCCTGCAGTTCAGCCCATTGAACGTCCATGCTGCCGTTCAGCAGTTCGGTCCAGGTGGGCCGCGCCGGTTCGGGCAAACGCCCTTCGCCGAGCAACGTCACCTTGTCGGCGATGATCACTGGCGCAAAATCGCCCGCGCCACTGTGGCCTTCGACTTCCAAAAAATCGCCAAACGCCGGCGCGGCATTGGAAACGGACCCCAGCCTCACAAAAATTCCCCGCGTGTCATCTTGAATCGACATGAATTGGCTGTAAAAAGAATTTTTGGCGTCGGTAACCACTCCCCGAACCTGCACCGGCAAGGCCTCGCGCGCCTTCATGATCGGCAGGCTTTGCACTTGCGCAACCGAAGTGATGGGAACTGGCGACTGGCTGTCAGGCTCCTTTTCAAGGAACGTAATTCCCCTGGCGCCGGCCAGGCATACCTTTCCCAAAATCATGCGTTGGCCCATCGTCAACACTGCCCGCCCGACCCCAGTAACCCTGACCCGGGCATTTTGCAGGCGCGCTGCATCCAGACCGGCTGCGTCCGCCACTCGAACCGAAATCACGTCGCGCTCCGAACGCAGTTCGAACTCCAGCCCTTCCCCGGTTCTGGCAATCAAATTCACCCGGCCCTCGATGGTCATCCAATAACGTTCCGTCAGGCCGCCCATCGTCTCGCCATAAAATCCGGGCGCGGCAAGCGGAACATCCGACGCCCCCACCCGGACCGGCGTCAGCCCCGGCTTGCCGAAAAACAGCAGGCTCCCATCATCGGAACGCGTGCGCCATCGGTAGCGACCCTCGCCAGGCGCATTGAAGTAACCGCTGTAACGGATGGCGACCATCTCATCGCGCGTCCGGAATCCCAGGTCGAAGTTCGTCACCGTCCCGGTCTTTGCGGGCTGAAGCAGGTCAAAGTCAGGCATCGTCTCCCAATAACCCTCGTAACATTCCGCTTGCAGCCCGGGCAAAAAGTTGGTGCGGCCGGATTCATCCACGACCGCGTACCCGAGATTGGTCGGGTCAACACTTTGAAACGGAGCGTTGGAAACCGAATACGTCACTTCCAGACCGAGCTCGTGCAGATTATTGAACCATTCCAGTTGGATCGGGTTTTGACCCGCCTTCAAAGTGGCTTCGCCGCCCCAGGTCCGCCGGATATGAATGCCGTCGTTATCCACGACCGGCGCCTGGGCAATCTCAATGCCCAGGTCGCGTTTGCGCAGGAGGCAATACCAGCCTCGAAGCCAGATGCGTTCTCCAGGAACAATCTCGCGCCCGAAATCGCCGATCTCCAGCAATTCCACGCCGGTTCGGTCCCCCAAAATCAGCACGCCCACTTTGGGCCGGCTCGCTGAGTAAACGGTCGCCTGAAGATCCAGGTTGCAAACGCCCCGACGCTCGGATCCGAGCCCCTGCGTCAGTTGCTGCAAATTGGTGATCAGCGTCGGCGGCGACAAATTGGTGATGCTTTGGGCCCCGGCGGAAAAAGCGAACGCGATCAGCAACAGCGCCAGCGTGAATTGAATCCGTAGCAACACCCCTCGGCAAACCCGGTTTAGGCCTTCGGACATACCTCTTAATTTAGCGGAATGCGTTCCCGCCCGGCAACCCTGCAAATCGACTGGCGCCAAAAACGGCAGTGGGTGCGATTCCTGAAAATTCTCTCCCGTTGCGTAAATGGCTGCGCCCCCATGCGGTCCGGCGATTGAGCTTTTGTTTCATCAACGCGCCTTCAGTTTCAGCACGACGATGCTGTGCGGCGGCAGGGTGTAGGAAAAATCAGGCTTGATGCCGCCCACCGTCGTCGGGACCGGAACGATCCTTCCCGGTTGAGTGATCGAGTTGGAATCATCGGGATTTCCGGCCAGGGTGATCGCGCGAGCTTTGAACGCAACCGAGGCCATTCCCTTGATCTCAATTTTCAACGTCTCCGCCGCTGCCTGCGGATTCACCAGCTTGAGGATAATCTCGCCGGTTTGGCTGTCACGCGTCGCGCAACCTTGGACGGCGGTTTGGGTCGACGCGGTGGGGAGGATTTCATCGCCGAGATTCCGGCTGAACATTTGAAACGCGTAATAGCTCGGCGAGCCGTAAGCTGAAAGCGCATCGTAGCCGATCATGTCCGGACGCCACTGCCGGCCGCCGGGATTCACATTGACGAAGAGCGGCGCGTAACATTGCATTTGAATGAGGTCGGAATTCCGCTCCATCGCCGCCATGAAAACGCCGTCGCCCAGCGCCGCCCGCAAGTCCGGAGCCGGCGGTTCCTGCTCCGAGCGTTTGTCCCACGGGGGAAATGAGGTTTCATATGCCGCCCATTCGCCGACGAAAATTTCCGGGCCGGTGCGATCGTAATTGCGGGCATATTCCGGCGCCAGGTGCCAAAACGTGTCAACGGAACGATAGTAGTGCTCATCGGTCATGTCGGGCTTGCGGCTGTGGACGTGCGAGCTTTCCGGCTGGTCGTTGCCGATCGTGGAAATGATTTTAAGCTGCGGATACCGGGATTTGATCGCATCGTAAAATTGCGCGAACCGCTCGTCGTAGCTTTTGGATTTGTCGAACCAATCCTCGTTGCCGATTTCGACATGGGTGAGCTTGAATGGCGCCGGATGGCCGTCCTTCGCCCGCTGCGCGCCCCACGTCGTGCTCACGTCGCCGGTCACATATTCGATTTCTTCGAGCGCTTCCCGCACGAATGGCTCGAGGTCGGGACCCGGATTGACGTGCGCTCCTTTGAGCGAATAGCCGGCATAAACTGCCAGCACGGGTTCCGCCTTCAGGTCTTCGCACCACGCCAGAAATTCCAGAAGCCCCAGCCCGTCCGTCGAGCGATAACCCCACGGAGACGGATGACCGTGGCGTTCCTCGATTGGGCCAATCGTTTTCTTCCATTCAAACCGCGTCTCGACCGTGTCACCTTCGACATAATTGCCGCCGGGGAAACGCAGGAACTTCGGATTCAAATCCACCAGCATCTGCATCAAATCCCTGCGAAATCCGTTCGGCTGGTCGTTCCAGGTCGGCGGGAAAAGTGAAACCATGCCGAACCAGACGGTTCCGGGCTGGTCCAGCGTGATTACAAAACGCGCCTTTGCCGTCGGGGCAACCCGGCCGGTCTTGAGCGTCACTTCAAATCTTTTCCAGTCGGTCGTGAGCCCTGAAAATTTTCCGGTCGCGTAGACGGTGCGGCCATCGTCGCTTACGATGGACACGGTGACCAGGCATGAACAATTGGATTCCGCCCGGGCAAGAATCGAAGCCCGGTAACTTTGTTTGGGCCGCACTGGAATGCCCCAATAGCCGCTATTGGCAATGCCGGCGGAATGATGCTTCGCCGCCTTCGTCACCGTCAGCCGCAAGCTGTTCGTGAGTTTGTCGTTGAAGGAATTGGTCGGATCGAGCGCAATGGTCGCGGCGGCATCACCGTCGTTCAGGACCGACCAATGAATCGGCATCGCCGTGTCGTCGAGAAAAGCGCGATTTTGAATTAACTCGGCGTAAAGACCTCCGTCGTAGGAATGATTGATCTCCTCGGTCATCAGCCCGTAGAGCTTCGGGCTGACCTTTCCGGCGGAGCGGCTGGCATCCACAGTAAACGTCGGGCCGGCCGCGAAACAGCTGGCCATGGCGGCTGCGCAAATCAGTAAGGCGGCAAGCTTCTTCATGATGTCTAATTCTTTTCCAGCGTGGTTTTGAGGGAAGCCGTGCCAACCTTCAAGCCGCCGGCGGTTGCCGTCAGCCTGATTCTCCCCGGTTGACCGGGTTTTCCGCGGACGATCACCAGGCACAATCCGTTGAACGCCCTTCGCTCGTGCGATTGAAACGACTCGAAGCTCGTGGGATCACCGTTGTCCGTCGCCACAATTTCACCAGGCCCTTCGAGGTCAAAGTGAATGCGATCGTTCGCGCGCGGCGCCGCTATACCATTCTTGTCCGTCACCGTCACCGTCACGCAGGACAAATCCTTTCCGTCCGCACCAATCGTGCTGCGATCCGGTTCCATTTTGAGCCTGGCCGGTTGTCCCGCAGTTTGAACTTCGTCCGTCGCCCACGGCTTCCCGTTTTTGTAGGCAACCACCTTGAGCGTGCCGGGTTGATAGACGACGTCATCCCACCGAAGGCGATATTCATAAGGACCCTTCTTCTTGCGGCCCAATGACCTGCCATTGAGGAACAACTCGGCTTCATCGCCCGAAGTGAAGACGTGGACCGGCGTGACCTGCCCCACGCGCTCGGGCCAGGTCCAATGCGGGAGAAGGTGGGCCATCCGAAAATCCGGCCGCCAGTGTGCCTGATAAATGTAAAACCGGTCTTTCTTGAACCCGGCGAGATCAATGATGCCGGAGTACGAACTGCGCGAGTCGTAGTAGGGCGTGGGTTCGCCGAGGTAGTCCCAGCCGGTCCATACGAACTCGCCGGCGACGAACGGATGCCGCTCGAGCGAAGCGAAGACCTTGTCCGCCGTGGAACCGAAATCCACGGCATGGAGTTCGTAGGCGCTGACCTGGCGGATCCGCGAGTCGCCGCCGCGGCCGGCGCGCACCGGCGCGCTGACCAGCGGCGAAACCGGAAACAGATACACGCCGCGGCTGCTGAAGGCCGACGCCGTTTCACTGCTGAAGATGACCTTGCCGGGGAACTTTGCGTGGAAGGCGGAATACTGGGGCGGAGTGCGGATGCGGTCAGTGCCATCAAACTCCGGTTCCTGGCGGATGCCCTCGCCCTGGTAGTTGAGGCCGATGACGTCCACGGCCGCCGGCAGGGGCATGTCGGGCTTGGCCCAGTTCATCGCCGTCGTCGCGGGCCGGGTGGCATCCTCCTCGTGCACGATGTCACAGAGCTGCTGCGCCATTCTCGCACCTTCCTCGCCGGTATATTGCTCGCCCACTTCATTGCCCACGCTCCACAGGAACACGGAGGGATGATTCCGGTCCCGGCGAAGGAGCGCGCGCAAATCCGGTTCGTGCCAGTCGGGAAAGATGAGATAAAAATCCAGCGGCGTTTTCTTCCGCTCCCAACAGTCGAAGATTTCATCCATCACGAGGAAGCCCATCTGGTCAGTCAGCTCCAGCAGTTCCGGCGCGGGCGGATTGTGGCTCAGGCGGACGGCGTTGCAGCCCATCTCGCGGAGCATCTCCAACTGGCGTTGCGCGGCGCGTTGATTGAAGGCCGCGCCCAGCGCGCCGAGGTCGTGGTGCTGGTTGACGCCCCGGAGCGGGATGGGTTCGCCGTTGACGAGAATTCCCCGGTCTGGATCGAAGCGCACGTCGCGGATGCCGAAGCGTGTTTCGTAACGGTCCACGACCTGCCCGCCCTGCGAAACGGTCGTGACGGCCACGTAGCGATTCGGTTGCTGCGTCGGGGGCGGCCCCCAGAGCCTGGGATGGGCAACCCCGACGGTGCCTGCCGCGACCGCACTTTCGCCCCGCACGATTTGCAGACTGACCGGCGCGATCTTGGCGACAACGGCACCGATCTGCCTGCCGTTTGCGTCCAGCGCAAAGATTTCCGTCGCCACGCTGACGTTCGCCACGTCCTTGGAACTATTGTCCACCGTCACCGTCAGATCCACCGTGGCGCGTTCGCGTGAAACCTCCGGCGTGGTCAGTTGCGTCCCCCACTGGCCCACGTGGACGGGACAGGTCCTGGTCAGCCAGACATTGCGATAGATGCCGCCGCCGGGATACCAGCGCGAGGAGTCGGGCGGATTGTCGAGGCGGATCGCCAGCTGGTTCGTGCCGCCCGGCACGACATACGGCGTAAGGTCAACACGCCACGACGCGTAACCATACGGCCAGCCGCCGACGAGATGACCGTTCAGCCAGACCATGGCGTAGGACATCGCGCCGTCCACATCGAGGAAGATGGACTTGCCGGTGTCGCTCGCGGGGATGTCGAGCCGCTTGCGATACCACCCAATGCCCGGACTCGGCAAGCGGCCCATGCCTCCGCCCACACCTTCGCCCCCACCAACGTGGAACGGCCCCTCAATGGCCCAATCGTGCGGCAGGTTCAATTGATGCCATGAACTGTCGTTGAAGCCGGGCTGGGCGTAGGAAACATTCGTGGCGGCGTTTGCCGTCGGACGGACGTATCGCTTGTCCGCGTCTTTGATGAAGGCATTCGCCGTCGGCAGAATCCACGGCTTGAGCACGGCCCGGCTCGTGGCCGCAAGTTTCGCGGCTTCGGTGGGTTCGGCATCCGCCGCCCTGTCGTCCCTCTTGTCATTCACCTCAGGGCGCAGGTCGTAAATCAAGCCGGCGGGATCGCCATTCGGATCGCCCCTGGTGAAGCGCCAGTTGTCAGTGATGGAAACGCGTTCGCCGGACGCCGGTTGCGCGTTTGCAAACCCCAGCAGCCCAATCCGGACCGCCAAAAGGGCGATGAGAAACTTGCCGGGCCGGAACCATGTTCTCCGCCTACGGATCGAGCTTTGCATCGGGTTCTTCATGAAAAATCGATTCAGGCTACTTGGGCTCGCTCGCCGCCGGTGGATCCTGCGGAAGGGGCGGCGCCTGGATGTAAGCGGCGATCCATTTGAAGAACGCCGGCCAGTTGGGCGTCACATCATGGCCGCCATCGTGCTGGCGCCAGGCCAACTCGCCGCCGATCAGTTGATTGACCGGCGGCATGGGGTCGGTGAGGTAATCGCCCGGTGTGCCAAAATCTTTTTTGCCCAGAAGCCGATAAACCGGACCAGCCAGGACTCCGGCCATGAAGCTGCCGTGCGCGTCCACCCATTTGGCGTCGCCGTGTTCCACAACGCCGTAGCTGATGAAACAAGGACGTGGCGCGCACATGGCAATGAGTTCGTGCGCATCCACGGGCAAATCCGCAGCGGTCTTCAGCGGCTCGGCGGCGCCATACTTGATGAAATTGCCGGCCATCCAATAATATCCGCCGCCGGCAAGATTTTCGACCGCCTCCCCGAAGATGTGCCGATGCAGTTTCACGCCGCCTTCGCCGGAAGAACCGATCAAGCCCACGGCGATGCGCGGGTCGAAGGCTTCGGTTACAATGGCCGCCTTGCCGTAGCGGGAGAGTCCCTCGATGCCGATCTTATTCGTGTCCACCATGGAATCCGGATTGGATTCGAAATAATCAATCAACCGGCTGACGCCCCATTGCCACGCCCGCAACGCTCCCCAATCGTCCGGCTTGCGCGGCCGGCCTTTATTCACCAAGCCGATGACGCCCGAGGTCAGGCGATCGTTATCGGGCTGGATGCTGGTGGGAATGATCGTGCCGTAACCCCAGCCGCTGGCAATCGCTTGTGCATGCCACGGCGGTTCGCCGCCCCAGCCGCCAAATCCTCCGCGCCTTCCCGACGCAGCGGCGGCTGTATTAGTGCCCGGCGCATTGGTGCCTGAACGATTCAGCGCTGTCACGGCATTGCTGCGAGGTCCGCCAAAGCCAGACCCGAAGCCATACTCAATCATGATCGGCACGGGTGCCGTCGCCCTGGCGGGAACCGTGAAGCTGGCCTGAATGTTCACGGTGATATTGGTATAACTGCGGTTATCAACATGGCCGACCAGGGTCCTGGTCACGGTGGGAATGCCTCCGTTGGTTCCTCGTGTCGTGGCGGTCACTTCCCAAGTCACCTTTGGCACAGTTGCCGGAATCCGGCCATAAATTTCCCGCTCGAAGTCTTCTTGAATTTCGGCGCGCCGCGCCGGCCATTGCTCCGGACGGGTGACTTTCGTGCCATCGTTCATCCTCAACACCTCCGGCAGGCTGTTCGTGAAAGGGTTCGCCGTGGCTTCGTTGAACGTGTCTGGCCGGTTCGGATTCGGTCCGGGCCGCAACTGTTTCACACCCAACTGGTCCATCATGTTCTGATGGTCGTTGAAAGCTGCGGCTGAGGATTGGGCCAACGCTGACGCCGTGATCAAGACCAGGATCAACCCGCCGCACCCGATGCGCATCCAGCCCGCAATTTCGCGGGTTGGCGGCATAGCCGGGCGGCAGGCGGGAACGAACATACTTGAGTCTACTGAGTGAACAGATTGAGATCAATTGCGTTGGCCATGGCCTGATACCCCGCCGGGTTCAGATGCAAGCCGTCGCCGCTGTCATACGCCGGGAGGAGGTTCGTCGAAGCATTGGAGTCTCTTACGATGGCGTCAAAGTCGATTACAGCGTCATACTTGCCGCTGGTCCGAATCCAGTTATTGACCGCCTGCCGCGCCGCTTCGTGGGCGGTCGTATAATAGGAATTCCCGCCGAACGGCGTGATGGTCGCGCCGTAGGCGAGCAGGTTCCGCGCGTGCGCCTTGTCAACGAATTGCGCGAGCGCATTGGTGATGGTCGTTTCGGTCGTGCCGCCGCCGATGTCATTGACGCCTTCAAACACAATCGCCCAGCGCACTCCGCTCTGGTTGAGCACGTCGCGGTCAAACCGCGCGTTCGCCGAGGGTCCCAGCCCGCCAAAAATGCCGTTGCCGCCGATGCCCATGTTGACCACGGCCACGCCGACGGTGGGCGCGTTGGCGATAAGACGCCGGGCCAGGTCATCCGGCCAACGATCGTTCCCGTCCGTGGTCGAGCCTCTGCCATCGGTGATCGAATCGCCCAGCGTGACGACGGTTTTGCTCGAACGGTCAGCCAGCACATCAACCCCGGTGATGATATACCAATGTTGCGTCGTCGCCGCTCCCGGCAGGCTGGCCGCGGAGACGGCGTTGCTGGCCTGGATGAACGAAGTGGTGCGCGAGCCCGGATGGCCGTTGATGGTTGTGGGCGAAATATTTCCAAAATAAATGCTGATGGCGAGATTTGTCAGCGCCGGAAGATTGCAGTCGAGCGGGTCGGAAAGGACCGCTTCGCCTGCCGGGATGGTAATCGAAGGCGCACCGTGAAACGTGAGCGCCTTGTCGGTGGCGGTGTTGATGTTGCCGTTGCCGGCGCTGCCCGCGCCGGCGGCCAGGGCCACATGGACGGAATTCATGGCAACCGGGCTCGTTCCGTAGGCATTGGACAATCGCACGCGCAGATGGCTTCCGCCGATGCTCACATGAACAAACTGGCGAAGCGTGCTGTTGGCCAGAGGCGCGGGCGGGAGGTTTCCGGGTTCGGTCAATTGCGGACCGCATCCCCAGGTGCCCATCCAGTGGCCATCGCCGGCGAGCGTCTTCGGTTGGGCGCAGCCAATCGCCGCCGCAACGAGCAAGACTGCCAGTCGAACTGCGTTCGCGCGGAAAGGACAAAAATGTTTCATGGATTGAATATTTTCAGTGGGAGTAGGAACGGTAAAACCGGACGGGTGACGAGGTGGTGTTGGTATCGGTGAATTGCCACAAGCCGCTCCCGTCGGCGACGTTGGTGGAAACATCCCGCCACGCCGGCGCCGGCGCCAGGTTGGTGGCGGTCTGAATAAAGTTGGTGGAGTTGGGGCTCCCGGCGAAAAGCAGGGTCACGCTGGCGTTCACATGGCGAACTATGTTGGTGATGACCGCCGGAGGCAAGGGCAACGGCAAACTGAACACCGTCCCGGCCGAACCGGGACCGCCGCCGAAGGTGGTCCCGTAGAGCGAATTGCCCAGCAGCAGCAGGTCGGCGACCGGAAAGGCACCGTCGGCATTGGAGCTGGATGCCATGGCCGTGAAGCTGTAAATTGTTTTGAATTCGCTGCCGTTGGTATTGACCGAAAAGACCGTGCCGCTGGCGCCGGCGCCGCCGGCGGAAGTTGTTCCATACAGCGTGTGGCTCGAAAGAATCAATGCCGCCACGGGTTTCGCGCCATCGGCGTTGGTTCCAGTGAGCGCGTCAACCGCGCTGAAATGATGGAGGACGTTAAAGCCACTGCCGGTCGCGCGGATTGAGAAAACCGTGCCGCTGTTTCCAGCTCCGCCGGCGGCGGTCGTCCCGTATAGTGTGCCGTTGGACAAAATCAGACCGGCCATCGGGATGGCACCGTCGGTGTTCGTGCCGGCAAGGGCATCCATCGCCGTGAAACCGTGAAGCGCCGTAAAATCATTGCCGTTGGTCCTGACGGAAAACAGGATGCCGGCGCCACCGGGGCCGCCCGCGGAAGCTGCTCCAAAAAGCGTGTCCCCGGACAAAACCAGTCCTCCCCAGGGCGCGGCGCCGTCGGTGTTCGTACCGGTGCTGGAATCAAACGCCGTGAAGTCGTGAAGGACGGAAAAGGTGGAGCCATTGGTGGTCACCGAATAGAGCGTTCCATTGGCATATAGTCCCCCGGCAGTCGCCGTCCCCCAGAGTGTCCCGCCGGCCAACACCACTTGAGCATTCGGGCTTGCCCCGCCGATGTTGGTGGCCGTGTCCGCGTTGACCGTCACGAAACTGCGAAGGAGCGAAACACTGCCGTTGGTCTGCCCCGCAAAAACCGTCCCGGCGCCACTGGTCCCGCCGCCAAAACTGGTCCCGAAAAATCGGCCGCCGGAAACAACCAGGTCGGCCTGCGGATTCCCGGCGTCCGGCGCGCTGGCAAAAGAACGGGAGGCACTGAAGTTCGCGCCGTCCAGGCTCAGGTAAAAGGCCGTGCCAGCCCCCTGCAAGCCGCCATTGAGAGTCGTCCCACACATGACGCTGCCGGACAACGCCAGGCCAGCCGCTGGATTTGCGCCGTCGAGATTGAGGCCGCCGCCAAGCGCGCTGAACCGGTGCAGGGCGATCCCATCCGGCCCGACAAAAAGGTTTGTGTTGATGTCGGAAGCGGGCGGGATGGTTCCGGTGTCCAGGTTCGACACGGTGAAGGAGGTTCCCAATGTGCCAAACGCAAATTTGTCCAGGTCCAAACCGTTTTCGCGCGCGCCGATTTGAAAGGTCTGGGTCAAGCTGCCGGCACTGGCAGTGAAACTGACGCTGCCGGCGAACTGCGAAAGGTTGACCCACTTCCACATGCCGCTGCCCAGCGTTCCGCCTCCCGTCACCACGTCCGTGTTGTTGCTGAAACCCACACCGGCCAATCCGTTCGCCATAATCCAGTCCGAACTGAGCGTGGGCGATTTGCTGCCAAAACTGGCTGCGTAAAACGCGCTGTCGTCGTTGTATCCGCCTGAGCCGACCCGCAGGCGCGCATAAAGCTGATAGGTTCCGGCCGTGGGAAAGGCGACCGTGTAAGCCGCCACGCGCGCGGCGCTGCCGGGATTGGACCCCGCGCCGTCGGTTAGGATGGTGATATAGGCGGGGCTGGCGCTGTTGCTTACGCCCCAGTCCGATCCGAGCGCGCCGGATTCCGCCTCGAAAGTCACGAGGCTGGCCGCGGAGGCATCCGCGCCGGCGACCATGGCTACGCTTAGCACCGCCGCCCACACCACCCGACGCAAAAAGGTGCCGAAGGAAAACTTCGGCAGCGTTGAATTTGAGTTGACTCTCTTTCGGGCCATTCGCTTGTTGGTTGGCAACAGTTCTTATTACATGCCTGCCAATGCCAATGGCGTGATTCAGAGCAGAGCCGGAATGAAAACTGAATCCCCGTTCACTTCAAAAACGGCAGTTTTGTAATCAGGGCGGATTCAAAATCCGCAGGCTCCTGCGACCAATAAACATCTTTCTCAATACCGGCCCCGGTCCAGTATGTAAAACGACGCCAGGATTCAAAAGGCCGCCAACCAGCTGAACCATCGACAAAGACTTCATTTCCACCCGCCGCGTCAGCGCCCTTCTTATGCGGCGGACAATCTGCATAAATGTAATAACGAGCATCGGTCAGCGGCATTGCTTGATCAGCCCACACATAACCCCCACCAGTGCTGTATTTAATCAAAGTATCAGCAGCCAACACCCAATACGGTTTGGACCGGCCCAATTTGACCGGGCTATGTGACTTGAAAGCGCCATAGCTTGCTGAGGTCCAATTAGTCAGTCCTCCAAAGTAGCAATAACCAATAACCCATTGAAAATCATCCGGTGCCGGAGACCCTGTTCCTTCATGGGTCGGCAAGCCCGGATCAACTCTTCCGCGATCGGGACAGCACCAGATGGAAGGTGCATTTGAAGAGATGGTCAACCCCACTGACGATGCCGCCACTGCACCGGGATCGTTGAGGGTGTTCGGAACATTCTGCCGCAGTGGGAGAACAGTATCATCGTTTTCTCCGGCATAGACTGTCATGCCGACTCCGAGTTGCCGCAAATTACTCGCACACGCAACTCGCCTGGCCCTTTCTTTAGCGCTCGCCAGCGCCGGCAACAACAGCGCTGCCAGAATCGCGATGATGGCAATGACCACAAGCAATTCGATCAACGTAAAACCAGATGTTTTCTTGAAACCCGACTTGTTCAACTTACCGTTCTTCATAATTTCAATAGCTGACTTACTAAAGGCCGCCGCAGTCTCAACACTGCGGCGGCCCTGTTATCGATCCCTAAAACTATCAGGGCGTGTAAACCATCCGGAAGAACACGTTGGTCTTCGTGGGGTTGAGGGTGATGTTCACGTTGGTGACGGTCTCCGACCCCGGATACGAGAACCATTGGTTCGTTGCGGTCAGACCGACGCTGTTGGTTTGCAGCGTCCAACCGAGATTGGTCGGCCATGCCAGACTCAAGGTGCTTCCGGACACAGATACCTTCATTACCGGAGTATTGGTATTCACCAGCGAGACCGTCAGAACGGTGATGGAGCCGTCCGACGCCAGATCGTTCTGCCAGGTCGCGCCCGCGCCAGTAACGGTCAACGCCGCGCCGCCCGGCAAGGCCGGGCTGAACAGGGTGAACTTGTCGCCCACCACGAGGGCCGGGCCGTGGTTCGCCACGGTGAGAGTTCCCGTGCCGGTCTTGGACAGCGTGCCGCTGACAATCGCAAGGTCATTGGACTGCGCCAGGGATTTGTCCACATCAACCGCAACATTGCCGCCGATGGTCAGATCGCTGCCGGCCGTGAATATGCCGACTGAGCCGGCGGAAGCACCCGGCGCGAACGTGGTTCCCGCGCTCAGCGTAATCGGCCCGTAAACCGCGCCGGTGCCGCCGAGCGTGCCGCCGATGACATCGAGTGAAAACGGGAAGTCCTGGCCGTTTTCAAACAGCGTGCCGTTGCTCACCGTCAAAGTGCCGGAATAGGTGTTCGTAACGGTCAGCGTCAACGCGCCAGCACCGGTTTTCACCACCGAACCAGAGCCGCTGATGGCGTTGGCGTAAGTCACATCGTCCGAGCGATTGAAGACCAGCACGCCGTTGTCGGTGCAGGGGCCGGTGCCGATGGAACCGCTCGTGCCGCCCGCGCCGGCTTGCAATGTGCCCGCGTTGATGATCGTGCCACCGGGATAAGTGTTGTTACCGGTAAGCGTCAGTGTGCCGCCCAGGTTTTTCACCACCACACCCCGGTTGCCAAACGGCAAGTTCGTTGAATAGGTGATGTTCCCGGGGAACGTAAGGTCGTCGGGACGATTGAAGATGAGCTGTCGGGTGGATTCCGTAACGAGGCTGTTGGTGAAAAATACGTCACCGACGATCGATCCGGCGCCGGGGGTGCCATCACCGAGAATGAGTCCACCGCCGCTGATGATCGTGCCGCCAGTATAAGTGTTCGTGCCCCTGAGCGTAGCGTCGCCGAAGTTTCCGTTGTTGGCGGATTCTCTCCACAAGACACCCGTGCCAACAATGTTGTTGGTGTAACCAAAAACGCCGGTGTCCTGGCGCACCAGTTTGAGCGTGCCGTTGTTGGTCACGACGGAACTGAGCAAGCTACCTGTGTTGCCCTCGCAAACTTGCAAGGTGGCACCCGGATTGATGAGCGTCCAGCCGGTATAAGTGTTGGCACCGATGGCCTTTATCAGATTGCCGGAACCGCTTACGATTACATTCCCCGATCCGCTGATCAGGCCGGGTCCGGAATAAGTAAAGGCGCCGGTGGTGTCAAAGACAAGCAGACTGTTGTCAACGATGGCGCCATTGACGAAGAGCGAGCCGGTGGCGCCGCCGTTGCCGACTTGCAGCGTGCCGGCGTTGATGACTGTGCCGGCCGTATAACCGTTGTTATTGGGAAGAATGACCGTGCCACTGCCATCGTTGGTGACTGAGCCGGTGCCGTTGACAGTGGGAACGCTCAGGGTGCTGGAAACATTGAAATCAAGGTTGCCGTTGTCGGCGATAACGCCGCTGCCGGGTGAGCCGCCTTCGTTGATTTGCAACGTTCCGCCGGCAGAAATCAAGGTCCCGCCGGAATAGGTGTTGTTTCCGCTCAAAATCCATTTCCCTGAGCCGCTCTTCGTCAGCGAAGTTGCCCCGCCATTGTCACCGAGCGCGGCGGCGAGCGTGTTGATGTTGGTGCCCGCCAAAGTGAGTGAGCGCGCGCCCGTGCCGCTCAAGGCAACCGAGCCGCTGTTATTCAGGTTCAAGGCGCCGATGCCCGAAGCGTCTATCGTGCCGCCAGCCGTGCCGAGCGTGAACAGGTGATCGCTGCTCGTCGCACCCCCATTGGTGTATTGCAACGTGCCGCCGTTGAGCACCAGGTTGGCCGCGCTGCTGGCTGCCGCCCCGATGTCGCTGGCGGAACCGCCGTTGGCCAAGGTGCTGACGCTCAAGGTGCCGCCGCTGATGGTCGTGACGCCGGTGTAGGCGTTGAAACCGCCCGACAGCGTCAGCATGCCGGTGTTGGCCTTGGTCAAGCTGTTGGTGCCGCCGATTTCGTTTCCGGAGCTGGAAGTGATGCTGTAAATCTTGCTGCTGTTATTGACCGTAACACTGGCCGGCAAGACAACGCCACTGAGGATCACGTTGGTCTGCCCGGTGGCCGTGTCGTCAAACAACGCGTTGCCGCCATTGACAAAAGCTGACGGACTGCCGGAGAATATCCAGTTTACGGAGGACAAGTCAAAACTGCCGCTGCTCGCGCCGGTCCAGTCATACGCCACCAGGGTGACGTTTAAGAAAAGCGTGTTGCCGGAGACCGAGAGAGTGGGGTTAACCGCGCCGACCACACTTCCCCGAATAAACGTCGGCGTTGTGCCGCCGGTCCAATGCAGCAACGGATAGCTCGTTGAGGGCGTGAAGGTGCCGCTGTTGATGTTGACGATGACCGTGCCGCCGGCTGAAATTGAGGTCGCATTAACTGTCGGGGTGGTCGCGTTGGTAACGTTGTTGAATTCCAGGGTCACACCGGCGCTCGTTCCCAAAGTCAGCGTGCCCGGCGTGATTTGCGTGCCGGTGTCCGTGACCCCGAGAGTAGCGTTGTTGGAGACGGTGATATTGCCGGAGCCGGTCGTGACGCCTTGAAACACCAGTTTGCCGGCGCTGACGGTGGTCGCTCCACTGTAAGAATTCGTGCCGGAAAGTGTAAGCGTGCCGGAACCGAGTTTGGTGAGCGTGCCGCCGCTGCTGCTCAGGTTCGTCGCCAAAGTCACGTTTTGTCCGAAGGTATCAAACAAATACAACTGGTTCGCCGCCGTGCTGAAGCGCGGAGAGTAATCGAAAGTGTTGAGCGAGCTGAATCGCAGCGTGCCGCCGTTGAATGAAATCGTGCCGCCGACACCAATCGGGCCGGACGTTCCGGGAGTATGGGCAACGCCGAGGACCAGGGTGCCGCCACTCAGGGTGGTGTTGCCAGTATAAGTGCTCGCGCCTGAAAACGTCCATGTACCGTTGGTGACTTCCAACGGCCCAGCTCCAGAAAACACCCGGACGATGGTATCCGACTGCCCAAACGCATCAAATTTCAGCAGTGTTCCATTGTTGGTGACAAAATTAGCACCACCCGTGTTAGGGATGAGTCCCGCACTCTTGATGATCAGTGTGCCGGCGTTGAGTGCAATGGTGCCAAGACCGCTGTTAAACAGATCGTTGGCGCCGCCCGCAGTCCAAATGGTCGTGCCCGTGCTATCCCATTGAAGGTTTTCGGTGGGAGCATTGTTATTAAACCGCAGATTATTGTTAATCGTCCAATCGCCCGTTCCCTGAAAGTCAATCACATGCCCCGCTTGGCCGCCGCCGTTGTTTATTTGAAAGCTTGGGTTCAAGATGACTGGGTTCGCAGAATTATTTTTCCAGACATGCAGGCTGGCAGCCGGTCGTATAGTTGCGAGCAATTGATTTGCAGTATTGTCGCCAATGGTCAATTGAGCAGCACCACTGTCCACTTGAATTCCGTTGAAGCCCATGCCGATGGCCGCCGCAATCGGAGAGATCAGGGTCACCGAACCAGTTTGGCCCGAAGTAAGGTTGAGGCTTAATCCACTTGCGCCACCGCCGCCCCCAATCGGGTTTCCACTACTACCACCGTCAATACCGTCTTTAGACGTTAAAACCAGATTCCCAGCGGCGGTGCCGTTAAATTGGCCAAGGTTCCCGCTGACAGGGCCACCCCCCGACCAATTGGCAGTAGTTCCAAGATTTGTTCCATTGGAGGTGCCGGTCCATGAAATTGTCGCGCCAAAAACAGCCGTCGTGGCGAAGGCGCAGCACAAAATGATGATGAGAGGTTTGAGAATTGTGAGTCTGGTTTTCATAAGCTGCAAGGTTCCAACAAACCACCAAGCCGACAGGGAGGTTGGGGTCATTGCTGTTTTCATGTTTATGTTAGGGTTGTTTTTCCATTTATGTGGGGTTTGGTTTTTGAATACACTCGGACAGCGGAAAGTCGCCAGGAACAACCGGCATCGGGGGATACCAGGCAGGCCTTCATTGGGACGGAAAGCGGCGTGTTGATTCGACGATTTGTTGGGAACATCTTCAAGCATTATGCTGGAGCGCGACCACACCCGCTATCCGACGAATGTCGTATTCTTGCATTAGCTTAAGTCTTGAGAGCAAAGCCGCTCTTTTATCCTAAACATGGATTAACTTGTTATTGTACAAGTAGTTACGACGCACATCAAGCGGCGGATTTCCCATTGATTCGCATTGATTGTCTGTCACGGCAAAACCCATTATTCTCAGGCGCGGTTTTGCCGGGAAACACCCAAAGCGCTCCTGTTTAACGAGCGTCAGGGACTGATCTGAACCCGGTAATAACGCGCCGGATCATTCAGATTCGTGACCGTCAATGCCAACGGCATCACGGGCGAATTGGTCGTCATTAACAATTGCCAATCGAAAAGGTTAATGGACTCAATCACGTCACCGGGTTTAAGCCCGGCTTCGGCCGCGGCGGAACCAGAATCCACCTGGGTGACCACGGCGCCCTGAACGACAGCTGGAATGTGGAATTGTTCGCGGACCTGCGAGTCGAGGTCACCGACATCGACGCCGTTGAGTGTACCGGTATCCTTCCCGTTTTGTGAGTCCGTTTCAGCCAACGCCTCCGTGCTGGGCAATGGTTTGATGGTAACTTCGAGCGTCTTTCTGCCGCCGTTGCGCAAAATCTCAACCGGCACTTTTGCCCCGACCTTGGCCTCGGCCACAATGAGTTGCAGTTGCCGGTTGTCGGCGATTTTCCGGCCGTCGAATTCCATCACCACGTCGCCATCCTTGAGCCCGGCCTGGTCTGCCGGACCGTTCGGAACCACTTCACTGACCAGCGCGCCGGCTGGCTCTTTGAGATAAACCCTGCGCCAGCGCCGGAGTGACTTTTTGGATCATCACGCCCATATAACCGCGGGTGACGTGCCCGGTTTTGATTAGGCTTTCCATCACATTGTGAGCGAGATCGGAGGGGATGGCAAATCCGACGCCCTGGCTGCCGCCCGAATGGCGGTGTTGATGCCGATTAACCGGCCGTCAATATCCACCAGCGCACCACCGGAGTTTCCCGGGTTGATGGCTGCATCGGTCTGGATGAAATCCTCGTAATCCTCCAGGCCCATGTCGCCGCGGTTCATGGCGCTGACAATGCCTTCCGTGACGGTCTGGCCGACGCCAAAGGGATTCCCCACGGCCAGCACGACATCCCCGACCTTCACGTTGCTGCTATCGGCCATCGGGACCACGGGCAGGTTGTCCGCGTCAACTCTCACGACCGCGATATCCGTTTTGGCATCGCCCCCGATGACTTTGGCGGTGAATTCGCGTCCGTCGGTCAGCGTGACTTTTACCTCTTTAGCCCTGTCCACGACGTGGTCGTTGGTCAGTAGGTAACCGTCTCGGGTGATAATCACGCCAGAGCCGACGCCGTGTTCAATTTGGGGACTCCTGGAGTGGGGAGGGAAAATCCCGCCAAACTGCTCCATCGTCGCGCTTCGGTTGGTGGCAGTGATTTCAATCTTAACCATCGCAGGCGCGATCTTGTCCACGATGGGCGCGAAGCTGCCGCGCAGCAGGCCATCCCGCGGCACAGCCGTCTGGTCCACCGGCACATTCAAGTCTGCCGGATTGACTTTGTCTTTCGATGTTTGGCATGGGCCGAGACGGTGGCGGCCAGCATAAGGCAGCTGGCCAGGCCGAGAACTGGCAGGCGGGTACGGAAAGGAAACAAGAAGGCTTTCATAATTAATTGGTTCGTTTTTGGTTTTGTACGATTTGAGCAGTCCAGAATTACAGGAAGCTGTCTGCTAGATTACAAATTTGTAAGTTTGTGGATGGCCAATCTTGCATCAAAAGGATTTCGGCATGAGCGGATTCATTGCAACCGAAGTGGCATTTCGTCTCTTCGTCGGGGAAAAAGACATCAAGGTGCTTCACGCTGCAGAACTGCGACCTCTCGCAGCGGCCAGCAGTCGCGTGTTCCTCAAAGAGGCTATCATGGCATCGGAATGACACGGGCAACTTCGCTGGCTTTGACCCAACCTTCGTGACCCGCGCGATTTTCGATGAGTTCAAATGCGCCGTGAATCTGTTTCAACTTCACGACTTCCCCGACCCGAAGCTTGAACCTGGGTTGTGCCCGGGTGACGGGAGAGACGCCGGCTGTGGTTTCTGGAGCAGTGACGACGACACGATTCAGGCTAGGAAGTTGAATTACCATGGCCATGACGGCGAGGGCGAGCGTGAACGCGACCGGCGTGCTGCCCCAGTTCAATGCCGGCCGCATCCCAGGCCGCAATTGTTTGAGCGGAAGCGTAGCGGCAATGAGCAATAACGACACCGCTGCGCAACAAAAACCAGCCGTTCAAGGTCAGCAGCCGCGGGACGCCTGCAAAGAGTGATCGGGGTTCCTCTGCCACACCGGCCTTTTGGCGAGCGAGTTGCAGATTTATTGCAATGTCCGGATCGTTGGGAGCGAGCAGTGCAGCGCGCTCATAATTGAGAATGGCTTGGCCGAGCCGCCCTTCGCGTTGTTGGGCATTGGCCAAATTGAACAGCAGCGGCGCGGACCAGCCTTGCTGCGCGATGATGGATTCGTAACCGCGCGTTGCTTCGGAGTATCTGCCTTGAGTGAAAGCATCGTTCGCTGCTGCAAATTTGCCAGGATTGAGTTCGGCATGTACCAGGCTAGCGCCCAGCGCCAGCGCACAACCCGCGCCCCAACCCGTTCGGCGAATCCACCGGCCGGGAAGTGAATTGATGAATGTCAGATGTCTGTCCGGGGCGGGTGTGCCACTGCCGGATTCATCCGGGCGCGGGGCGGTTTCATTTGCGGAATCCGCCAACTCCCCGACCCCAGGGCGATCCTGGCTGACTTCTTTCAAGGCTCCGAGCACTTGCGGGGTCAGAGTGACGTTCCCCGACACCACGCCGCGGAGGATGATACGGGTGATCGAGTTCATAATTCTTCCAGTTTTCCAAGTTCGTTCTTCACGAGTGACTGCAAACTGCGCAGTTCGTGAGGAGCGAAAACACGGCCTGTGTAAATCACCTCGTCCGCGAGCCTGAAGATCAAACGCAGACCGTGAGCCTCACCGTTCAGGCGGGCATTAATTTCCGCGAGCGTGATGATTCGGGGCGACAAACCCCAGCGCCGGCCAAGCAAATTTTGAAAAGCGGCACAGGCGGCGGCAAAAAATTCCGCCGTTTCGCCGTGTTCGGCGGCGCTTTCCATGGCCCGGATTTGTGCCGCCAGCGCGCGTTGGCTGTTGACCAGGCGAATACGTTCCGGATCAAGCGCCCGTTGTGCCCGGCGGCGAATGAAAAAACTCAGCGCGAACACAGCTGCCGATGGCAGGACTGCGACCGCCACCAGCCACGGGTTCAGAAACCACAGTCGGAGCGTCGCGGTGAAACGGGCGGGAGTTGGTTTGTTTGGTGCCAAATCGGAGACAGCGGTGGCGGAGGGCAGCGGAGCAGGCGCGGGGGCGATTTGTGCGGCGTTCGCGGAGGCGCCCTGGCCGGGAACCACGTCAATGTTCATCGGCGCCGCGGTTCGCGTGACGTACTGTTTTTGTTCCGGGTCGAAGTAACTGAACGCAAGTGCAGGGATTTCCAGCTTGCCCGTCTGGATCGGGACAAGCGCCTGCTCGAAATTTTTGGCGCCGGAATAGCCATCGTTGTCGCCGGGTTCAAACTTCGTACCCGGCTTGTAAGTTTTCCAGGTGCCGTTCGCTTCGACGGCGGGTGCGGCCACGCGATCAAAATTTCCTGTGCCGCTGATCTTGAGCTTGAGAGTTACTGGGTCGCCGGCGGCGGTTTGCGCGGGCACAGCCTCGGCGGTCAGATCGAACCGGCCCACCGCGCCGGAGAAACTGGCCGGCCGGTTTTCCACTGGCAGCGAGAGGATTTTTATCGTGTTCGGTTTGCTGTTCAGCGCCACCTGTTTCTGGGTCGCCGGGCCGAAGAAATTGTTGAACATGGCATCGAAGGCGTCGCCGCCGAAAGGATCATCCGACCGCGACCGTTGTGGTCGCTGGCGCACGGTGACCGTGACCGGGATCTGGACGCTCATTTCATAATCGCCGGCTTTCACGGCGGTGATGGTGGTGGACCACGTGAAAACGGTGTAACGCGCGCCATCGATCAGCTGCTGGCTGGAAAGCGGCTGGTTGTCGAGCTTGTTCATCGTGAAGGCGTCGCTGTTGAGTGTGGGCAAACCGTCCACGCGCAATTCCACGCCGGCGCGGAAAAACGCCTTCAATTCCACCGGCACTTTTTCACCCACATAAAATTCCTTCTTGGTCGTGACCAGGCGCAGAAAGCCAAAGCTGCTCGGGGCTGATGAATTGAAGTTCTCATCGTCGCCGTTGCCAGCAGGTGTGGGCAGGGGATTCTGGTTCGGCCCATTTCCCGCAGCTGGCACTGCGCCGGGGTGCTGAACTACTTTCAATGTCACGGGCGACGACTGCGCCGCATCAGATCCGTCGCCAAACTTGATGGGCGGGATGGTAAACGTGCCGGAACGACCGGCGGTGACGGCATAGAGATAATTGACGTTGGCGGACATGGTGCCGTTGATGATTTCAATCTGGCTCGACTGGCCGACCGGTTGGAATGTCAGTCCATTTACCGCCGGGATCTGCGGAGTTTCCGTGCTCTGGCCCTGAACGGTGACGGTCAGTTGCGCTGCCTCGCCCAGGGCAATCTCTGATGTATCCAGAGTGGCGGTGACGTTCGCCTCCTTGGCCCACCCGAATGTGGTTGTGACCAGCACCGAGAGGGTGACGATGGCTGCACGTTTAAATATGAGGTTCATAGGCCAATGGTCCGTGGTAAATTTTACCAGTCCTTCACCGGCTCATCATTTGGCGCGCTTTCATTGCCGCGCGCATAGGGTGTCAGCGGCATCTTGCGGTCATCGCTCTTGAGCGAGTCGAGCAACTGCTTCGCTTCTTCGCGCGACATCCTGCCTGGCTCGGGGCGCGCATCGGCCTGCTCCTGGCCGGAGTCCTTTGGCTGTGCATCGCGGGGCTGCGGCACACCGTCTTTTTTTTGATCACCCGGCTTCTGGCCGGCCTGGGCGCTTTGATTCTTCAGCCCCGGTTTTTGGTTTGCCTGGGCCTGCTGGTCGGGCTGGCCGGGATTGTTGTTCTGTTTGTCTGGCTGCTCTTTTTTGTCGCCTTGCTTGCCCTGGTCTTTATTGGCGGCAGCTTGTTGCTGCTGGTCATTTTGCTGCTCCTGGTCCTTGCCGTTCTTTTGGTCTTGCTTGGCCTGCTGACTTGAGCTGTCGTTCTGTTGATTCGGCTGGTCTTGCTTGTCTCGTGATTTGCTTTGATTCTGTTTTTCCTGCTGGCCGTCTTGCTTGTTCTGATCCTTTTGGTCCTGTGATTGCTGGTTCTTGTCCTGGTTCTGCTGTTGTTTTTGCTGGTCCTGTTTTTGTTGCTGCTGTTTCTTCAACTCTTCCAGTTTGCGCTTCACGAAGTCGCGGTTGTACTTCGCGTCGGCGTCGGTCGATTTGAGTTGCAGCGCGGCTTCATAGGATTGCACGGCCTGTTCCCAGGTCTTGATGGTTTCCTGGCCATTGGCCTTTTCCGTTTTCTGGCCGAGGCGATACTGCGTATTGCCGAGATTGTAATAATCGTCCTGTTGCAACGTCAGATCGTCGGTTTTCATCGCCCTGGCAAAGGACTCGGAAGCCTGGTCAAAGCTGCCTGACTTGTAGGCGGCGGCGCCGTGATTGAACTGCAAGACCGGTTTTTCCGAATCTTTCGCGGCGGCCTGCCGGTACTCCCGCTCGGCCCGGGCATAGTCCCCCTTTTGAAATGCCCGTTCTGCCGTACTGACGGAGGCATGCAGAGGATGCGCCACGGTCATTAACGCGATCGTGGCAGCGGCCGCCGATCGGGCCATGCGATTCCATGAGGCCGCCAGCGCCGGACGTATTGTGGCGGTGGATTTCTTCACGAATTTGCGGCGGCGGATGCCGAGGAGGGGTTCGAGGACTAGACAGAACAGGCCAAGCGCGAGCGGCCACTGGAAGCGTTCGAGGCAGACCTTCTGCATCCGTGATGCGAGTTCATGCCGGGTGAATTCCGCCAAGCCCTGCGCATAGATCGTTTCCAGTCCCTCTGCTTGCTGGCCGAGAGGCTGATACATCGCGCCGGTGGCTTCGGCGATCTGCCTGAGCATCGTCTCGTCGAGCCGCGATTTTACCAGCTGGCCGGAAGCATCTTTCGCGAATTGAGTTCCGCCGGCTTCGTTCTTGACCGGGATCAGTTCGCCGCTTGTGCTGCCGACGCCCACGGTGAAAATTTTCAAGCCATGCTTGGCCGCCCCGCGAGCCGCGTCAAGCGCGCTGCCTTCCAGGTCCTCACCGTCGGTGAGCAACACCAGGATGCGTTCGTTGTTCCCGTTGCCTTCCAGCGCGGCCTCGGTTTCATGAATCGCCGACGCGATGTCCGTGCCGCCGCGCGGGATGATTTTCGTGTCGAGCGCATCGAGTGACTGGCGGAAGGCATCGTAGTCGAGCGTGAGCGGACATTGCAGGAACGCGTTGCCGGCGAACGCCACGAGGCCGACCCGGTCACCCTCCATCTTCACCAGCAAATCCTCCACGGCCATCCGGGCGCGCGTGAGCCGGTCGGGTTTTACATCCTGCGCCAGCATGCTCCGGGAGGTGTCCACGGCGAACATCAGGTCGAGCCCCTTGCGCCGGGTTTCCTCCCAGCGAAAGCCGGCGAGCGGCCGCGCCAGCGCCATGGCCAGGCAGGCGACACCGGCGATGACCAGCGCGCGCTTGAAATGGCGTCGGGCGGGGCTGACCGAGGCGGTGAGTTGCGCGAGAAGGCCGGCGGAGGCGAACTTCGCCAGCTCGATGCGTTGCCGGGCATCGAAGCGGCGGTACCGCCACATCAGGGACGCACCGGTGATCAAGCCGGCGAGTAACCAGAGGGGTTGGGAGAATTTCATAGGCGTTCTCCGATTTAATTGGCTTCAGTAAATCAAATTCTGTTTTGGGTGATCACGCTCCCGGCAAACGGCGGAAACGGGTTTGTTCAAGACCAAGCGTCAGGCCGAGCAGCAAGAGGCCGGGCACCACCGCCAGGGCGAACAGCTCGTGATACTGCTCGAATTTCTTGACCTGGTGCGTGGTCTTTTCCATGCGATCGATCTCGGCGTAAATCTTCTTGAGGGAATCAGTGTCGGTGGCCCGGAAGAATTTTCCACCGGTCTCGTCGGCGATCTTCTGCAGCGCCGCCTCGTCCACGTCCACCTGGGCCATGACGATGCGCTGGTTGCCGAACTCGTCCTTCACGGGAATGGGCGCCTCGCCCCGCATGCCGGCGCCGATGGTGTACACTTTCACTCCCATCGCCTTTGCGGCTTCGGCGGCGGTCTGCGGCGCGACCTTGCCGGCGTTGTTCATCCCGTCGGTGAGCAGTACGACGACCTTGGATTTCGACGGCTGGTCGCGCAGCCGGTTGACGCACGTGGCGAGCGCCGAGCCAATGGCCGTGCTGTCCTCGATGAGACCGACGCGGACGCGATCGAGATTCTGTTTCAGCCATTCGTGGTCGAGCGTGAGCGGGCTGACGAGATACGGCGCGCCGGCAAACGCGATCAGGCCGATACGGTCGTCGGGCCGGGCTTCGATAAACTTCGAGACGACCGACTTGACCACTTCGACACGGCTGACCGGCTGGTTGTTGAGGGTGAAGTCCAGGGCTTCCATGGAGCCGGACACATCCAGCGCGAGCATCAAATCTACGCCGCTGGCCGGCACTTCGGCGCGGCCCTGGCCATATTGCGGACGGGCGAGGCCAAGAACGAGCAGCGTCGCCACGAGCAAACGCAGCAACATCGTCCAGCGGGCCGGGCGGCTGCGGGTTTCGCGCGCAACCGCGCGGGCGATTTCAACGTTTGAGTATTCGACAGCGGCCACGCGGCCCTTGCGTCCGCGCCACATGGCGAGCAACGGTAGCAGCGCCAGCAGCCACAGCATTTCGGGATTTAGGAACCGGATCATACGATTTATGAGTTTTATTATGTCATCGGGAAACAGTGCGGACGACGGGTGTAAACCCGGACAATTCTTCCGAGGCGAACGTCACGGCCAGTTTCATTGCGCCATTGCGCCGGATGGCGACCCGCCGCCGGGGAACCGGTTGCGGGAGCTCGCGACCGATGGTCATCCGGCGCCGGCCGGTGCCATACATCAACATTTGCAGGATCCAGGCATTCTGTTGTTGGAGTGCTTTCATGGGATTTCCATTCATGGTCAAACAGGCAACGGGTTTGATCCGTTTCCACGCTCGCGTTGAAGTGTCAGGACAGTTTCGTCCGAGGCGTCGGAATTGCGCTTCCGGTCAATGTCCGGATCGTTCGCGGCGGTCTGCCGGACGAATTCCACGGCGCTGAGATGCATGGCTTCCAGGTCGGGTCGGCAATAATACCAGCCGGCGAACTTGGCCAGGTCGCAATGTTGGAGGAAGTCAGCCAGCAGCGCGCGGTGTGAGGCCAGCAGGGCGTCCGGCGATCCCGCCAACTCATGCAGAAACTCCTCGGTGGTCAACTGGGGCGCCTGAATGTTGAACCGCTCTTCGATGTAGCGCCGGATGATCTTCGACACCTCAAAGCAGTATTCGCGGGCATGGTCGGGGTCGATCAGTTCGCGGGCTTCTTCCAGGTATTGGAGCGCGATTTCGTGCGGTCGCATCACGAAGAATTTGCCGTGGTAAATCCACCACCGTAGCGCGAACGCAATGGCGGTCAAAGTAATGACACCGGCCGCGATCACAGCCCAGAACCAAGGAGTGGGGAGATGTCTGGGCTGCCGGATGTCCCGGATGTCTTCACCGGAGGGAATAACCGGTGAAGCCATGGATGTGGCCGGCGTCAAATTGGTTTGGGGCGCCGCCACTTTGGCGGCGGGCGCGCTGCCGCCGGCCGGAGCGGTCGGCGTGAGCGCGGATGCACTCACGATGGTGAGCAGCAGACTGAGCGCAATCATGCCCTGGCCGATGGAAGTCCTGAGAGTGGAAATTTTCATGATCGTTGCATTCTCCGTTGCCGGTTTTTGAAAAACGTGCGCAGCGCCGGTTCATACGACTCGACCGTGTCGAGGTTCAGGGAATCCACGCCTTCGCTGGCGAGCGTGCGCCGGAGGTTTTCCCCGCGCGCCTGCGCCAGCTCGGCAAAACGGCTGCGCACCCGCGCGTCCGTCGTGTTGATTTCAACAAGTTCGCCGGTCTCGGCGTCCTCGATGGCCAGCTGGCCCACATCAGGCAGCTCCGCCTCCCGCCGGTCGTGCACGTGCAACGCCACGACATCATGCCGGCGGCTGGCCAGGCGGACGGCCCGACGCACGTTGGCGAGGGACTGGTCCTGGTCCGGCAATTCGAAGTCCGATACCAGGAACAGGATCGCGCGGCGGCTGGTGATTTGATTGGCGAAGTCGAGCGCGCGGACGATGTCCGTGCCGCGAGACTGCGGTTCGAAGCACAGGACCTCGCGGATGACACGCAGCGCGTGCTGGCGGCCTTTTTTCGGCGGGATGTGCTGTTCGATCTGGTCGCTGAACAGGATCAGCCCGACCTTGTCGCTGTTACGGATGGCCGAGAACGCCAGCACGCTGGCCAGTTCGGCGGCCATCTGGCGTTTGCTTTGCGCGCCGGAACCAAAGTTGCCGGAGGCGCTCACGTCCACCAGCAACATGATGGTCAGCTCGCGTTCCTCGGTGAACTTCTTGACGAACGGGTGTCCGGTGCGGGCGGTCACGTTCCAGTCAATCGTGCGGACCTCGTCGCCGGGCATGTATTCCCGCACCTCGTCGAAATCCATCCCGCGGCCCTTGAAGACCGAGTGATACTGGCCGGCGAGCGAATCGTTGACGAGCCGGTTGGTGCGGATTTCAATGGCGCGGACCTTCTTCAGGATTTCCCGGGCTTGGTCGGTGTTCATGCGAGTTTCCTCCGGTCAGAACTGCAGCGACGTTCAGGGAACGGGCAGCGTTTCCAGAACTTTGGCAATGATGTTTTCGGGGGTGATGTTCTCCGCCTCGGCTTCGTAACTGACGGCAACGCGGTGGCGCAACACGTCGAGCGCGAAAGATTTGATGTCCTGCGGCGTGACGTAGCCGCGACCGTTGAGGAACGCCCCCGCCCGGGCGGCCAGGGTGAGGGCGATGGTGGCGCGCGGCGAGGCGCCATATCGGACGTAGCCGTTGAGATCAATGCCGTAACCTTTCGGATCGCGGGTCGCCAGCACGATGTCGACGATGTAATCCTTCAGTTTGTCATCCACGTAAATCGAGTTCACCACCTGGCGGGCGGCCACGATGTCGGCGCCCGATACCACGGGCTGAACGCTCAGGTCGGGATCGCTGGTCGCCATGGCGTCCAGAATGGCGCGTTCCTCGACGCGATTCGGGTAGTCCACGATGACCTTGAGCATGAAACGGTCGACCTGCGCTTCGGGCAGCGGGTAGGTGCCTTCCTGTTCGAGCGGATTCTGGGTGGCCATCACGAGGAATGGCTGCGGCAGCGCGTAGGTTTCGTCGCCGAGAGTGACCTGGCGTTCCTGCATCGCTTCGAGCAAGGCGCTCTGGACCTTGGCCGGGGCGCGGTTGATTTCGTCGGCCAGGATGAAGTTGCTGAAGATCGGGCCGTGCTTGGTGTGGAAGCTGCCGCCCTGGGGGTTGTAAATCATGGTGCCGACGATGTCGGCAGGCAGCATGTCCGGTGTGAATTGCAGGCGCTGAAACTTCAATTGGGTGGCGGCAGCAAGGGTTTTGAGCGCAAGCGTCTTCGCCAGCCCCGGCACGCCCTCGAGCAGGATGTGGCCGTTGGTCACGAGACCGACAAGCAGCCGGTCCACGAGATTTTTTTGGCCGACCAGGACGCATCCGATTTCCTGTCGCAGGGGCGCAATCCAGGCGGAATTATCCCGCACGGCCTCGTTGATGGCCTGGATGCGTTCGTTGTGTCTCCCCGACGCGATGGGGCGGGCGTAATCATGATTTGCCGCGGTCGCCGGCAGGGATCGGTGCAGGGGTGCGCCGCGGTAACGGATGGCTTCCAACTCGGCATCGGTCGCCGGTTCCAGGGTGGCCGTGGCGGCATACGTGCCGTTGTTATCCCGGCTGGTGGCAGCTTGTTTGGTCCAGTTCGTAATGCTCATAGCTTTTGGTCGACTATTAATTTGTTGTGAGAGCTTTTACTGTTTGGCTCTCGCTTGCATGGATAAGAGACCACACACCTTTTACGGGGCGCTTACGGGAACATTACAGTTTTGAAAGGGAACGACTCCTGGCGAGGGCTCAGTGCAACCTTTTGTCCCATATGAGACAAAAGGTTGCAGAAGTGAAAATCAGGGATTATGCGCCGACGGGAGGCGCTTCCTTGGGCAGCTTGACGGTGAACTCCGAGCCTGCGCCGGCCTGACTTGAAACCGCAACGTTGCCGCCGTGCGCTTCCACCACCGCCTTGACGAGGCTCAGCCCGAGGCCCAACCCGCGTTGCGAACGGCTCTTGTCGCCGCGATAGAGGCGGGCCCAGATTTTTTCCTGTTCGTCGGTGGGAATGCCGATGCCGGTGTCGCGGAAGACGGCCACGGCCCGGCCCGGTTCATCACGCACGGTGATGGTTACGCTGCCGCTTTCGGGGGTGTACTTGATGGCATTGTCGAGCAGGTTTGCGAAAACCTGCCGGATGCGGTTGCGGTCCGCGTCCGCGTCGCAGGCTGCGGGCAGTTCGGTGCGGAGCGTCACCTTGCGTTCCTCGGCGACGTACTGGTAAAGCTCCACCACTTCGCGCACCAGCTGGCAGAGGTCCACCGGTGCGCGTTGGAGTTTCATCATGCCGGCCTCGGCCTCGGTGATGTCCATGAGCGTGTTCAGCATGGCCAGCACGCGCTCGGATTCCTCGACACAATCGGCCAGCGCCTCGCGCGGCGCCGCCGGTTCGGCGTTGGGTGACAGGGCGAGTTCCGCCATGCCGCGCAGGCGGGTGAGTGGCGTGCGCAGATCGTGCGCGACATTGTCGAGCGCCTCCCGCATGGCGCGGATAAGCGCCTCGTTGCGTTCAAGCAGGGTGTTGAACAGGCGGACCAGCTCGTCGAATTCGTCGTTCGACGCGCGTCCTGGAACGCGCGCATCCAGCTGGCCGGTGCGGATGATGGCGCGCGCGGTGGCCACGATCTGGCGAACGGGCCGCATTGCGCGGTGGGCAAAAATATTGCCGACCAGAAAACCGAGGATCACCGTCGCACCGCCAACCAGGAGAAAACTGTGGCGCAGCAAATGTAACAGCGTCTCGCGGTTGGTCGTGCTGCGCCCGATTTGCAGCAAGGTGCCGTCGGGAAGACCGGCGGAGTCGAGGACGAGATCCCTTTCCTCGTCCTGGGGCATGCGGATGACGACATCCTCCTCGCGCCGATAATCATTCCAGTCGCTGGACGTGTCTCTGAAAGTCACCCAGTCCTCCGGCACGTTGAGGATGGTGACGCTGTTGGTGTCGCTCACCAGCCGGACAAATAGGGATTTCTGTAATTTGGGCGGCTGGTTCTGCATCCATTCGCGCACTGCGCCAACGCCGCCTTTCTCGTAAAGCAGGGAGGTTTCCTTCAGCCACGCCCCCAACAGGAGCCGTTCCCGGTTTTGGATCGCCGCCGCGAGCAGGTAATAGACGAGGGCAAACAGCGCGACGTTGCTCAACGTAAAGAAGAGCACATACCAAAGGCTCAGCTGGAAGCCGACTTTGCGGCGCAATCGCTCAAGCACGCTGAAGGACATAGCCAACTCCCCGGATGGTCTGGATCAGCGTCCGGTCCTTGTCCAGCTTGCTGCGCAGGCGGTGAACGAGCACATCCACGACGTTTGTTTGCGGATCGAAACTGTAATCAAAAATATGTTCCAGGATCATCGTCTTGGTGACCGTGCGGCCGGCGCTGCGCATGAGATATTCCAGCAGCGCAAACTCACGCGGCTGCAACTCGATCTTCCCGCCGCCGCATTGCACTTCCCGGGCGAGCAGATCCATCGTCAGGTCGCCCACCACGAGTTTGGTCGGCTCGGCGGTCTGCGTGGCGCGGCGGATCAGGGCCTGCACCCGCACCAGCAGTTCGGAAAAGGCGAACGGCTTGGTCAGGTAATCATCGCCGCCAGCCTGCAAACCCTTGACGCGGTCGTCCACCGACACTTTCGCGCTGAGGATGAGCACCGGCACGCGGATGCCCTTGGCGCGGAGTTTTTGGATGAGGCTCAGGCCATCGAGCTTGGGCAGCATGATGTCCACGATGGCGGCGTCGTAGTTGACATTTTGCATCATCAGCCAGGCGTCCTCGCCGTCGCCGGAGTGATCGACGGCAAAGCCGCTTTGCTTCAGGCCCTTGACCACGAACGTCGCGATCTTTTTGTCATCTTCGACCACTAGGACGCGCATAACCATGCCATGATGCCCAAGCCGGACGAGTGGGCAAGAACAAGTCGTGCCTCGGATGCCGGAGGCATTGAAATGATCTGTGCCACCTGCCGTTGCCTGAACGTCAGATCCCGGCGGTGGGACCAGGACCGCGCTATATTCCGCAGACCATTATCAGTGGGCCGAGAACAGTTTCAACAGGAGCAAACAGAAATAACAGAGCAGAGACTTTGGAAAGAAAAAAGAAAACATCCCTCCTCCGCCAACTCCCTTCGGTTCAAATCTGGAAGGGCTTTTTACAGGAGCGAGCAGAGATGCACGCGGCCACCCGTTCAGGGCTGGCTCGCGATCAGCGATTTCAATTGTTCAATAAATGCCTCGGGCCCACCACGCATGTAACCCAGGGTGCCGCACGGCTTGGTCTCGGGATTCAAAAGCACCAGCGTGGGAAAACCCTGCACTTGAAAGCGCGCCGCGAGCGCTTCGTTCCGGGCCTTCTCGGCATCCGACTGGGCCTTATGCATCGGGAAATCGATCTTCACGAGTACGAGATGCTCGTCAGCATACCGCTTGAACTCCGGCGTGGCAAGGATTTCACGGTCGAGCTTCATGCACCAGCCGCACCAATCCGAGCCGGTGAAGTCCAGCAGGATTGACCGGTGCGTTTCCCTGGCGTTCTTGAGCGCCGCCTCGTAATCGGTGCTCCATTCGGCGGTCCTGCTGGCCGTCTTTACCAGTGAATCCGCCTGGCTTGAGGTTTCCTGCAAACCCGGCTTCGATTTGGAGTCCTCGGCCCGGCCGGGCAGGCCTATCATGGCTGCGCCCGTGGCGATTGTCGCGATTGCGATTAAGAATAATTTGGTTTTCATGGTTGTGTTCGATTTAAGGTTGTTCATGGCAGTCATGCCATCTGCGAAAAACCTAAACTCATCGGATTACGCGGCGCTTTCGGAGACATTACAGATTGGAAAGGTTCGGTTTGAGGGAGCCGGCCACATTCGTGAAATGGAGAGGGATGTTGAACACTCCGCACAAGCTTGAGCAAAACGGCCAGTTAGCAATGCCCGCCAGCCCCTTCTCCGCTATTGGCCCAAGGTCCAATATTCACCCGCCGCCCAATTCTGATAGCTTTGCCATTATGTGACCCAATCCCGACCTTCTATCGTTGTCGTGGATGACGAAGAATGCATTTGCAGGGCATTGAGGCGTCTGTTGCAGTCGCCCGGGTTGGACGTGGAGATGTTCGTTTCTGGCGCCGGGTTTTTGGAATCGATTCAGACCCTCCGACCCAGTTGTGTGGTGTTAGATATGGACACGCAAGTTATGAACGGTTTCGAGGCCATCACGACCGTGCCCGTCGTGATCATCACCGGCCACGATTCCGCCAAGTCGCATGACCGCGCGCTGGCCGGTCGGCCGATCGTTATCTCCGAGAACCCATGGACGACCACTGATTGCCGCCAACGCGAACATCGGCGTGAGCGTGGCGAATTTCTTTCCGCAGATCGGCCTCACCACTTTTTTGGGCCGGGCCAGTCCCGAACTTTCATCCTTTACCAGCGGTGCGGGGAATCTGTGGGATCTCGGCGGGACGTTGTCCGGCCCCGTTTTTCAAGGCGGAAAGTTGCGCGCCCAATACCGCACAGCGAAGGCGAATTTTGAACAGGCGAAAGCCGCCTATCAGCAGAGCGTGCTGACAGCGTTCCAGGAAGTGTCCGGCGCGCTTGTCACACGGCAGAAACTGGCCGAGGAGACCGTTTATGACGGGCAGGCGGTTGTGGCGCTGGTTGTGGCGATGGCAGAATCCGTCGAACTGGCCACGCAACGTTATCTGAATGGCAAATCCAGTTACTTTGAAGTGTTGCAAGCCCAGCAGGAGCTTTACCCGACCCAGCAACAGCAAGTCCAAACCCAATTCGGCGAACTGCTCGCTGTGGTCCAGCTCTACAAGGCACTCGGTGGCGGCAGGCAGACATCGCAGTGAGGCCGTTGCCTGCCAAATGAAAGACCAGCAAAAAATATGAAACAAACAGGAATTCTTGTGTTGATCAGTCTCATGCTGGCGGCAGGCACCAGTCAGCCCACCTCCGCCGCCACCATCACGGTAGGCACCAACGAGGTCTTCGTGCCCGATCACTTCCTTCTGCCCTACGCCTTTTACAGCCAATTCTTCGGCGCGGCCGGGGCGGTGGCTTACGGCGCCAGCGGCTCGCCGCAAAAACAGATGTCCTACGTCGCCTCGGCCATGGCCGGCACCGAGGGCTCAGTCGCGGTTTTCTTCCTCGGCAAGGACATTCAAATGCCGTTCTGGGACCGGCTGTTCCTGGATCCCTGGCTCTCGGCCGGCTATTACAGCGGTCAAAACGTCTTTATCCAGGGCAACCCGGACTTTGCCAGCCAGCAGGCGGGCAGCAACGGCTCGGATAAAAAGAATTACGTCTCGGGGGACGGCAGCGACCTCTACGCGTATCTGAACTTCAAATTCGAGCTGCCGCTGGGAGCGGTGCGGGACAATCCGATTCCCACGCAAGTCGTGGACCGGGGGATGCTGGTGTCCGGCGCCACCGGTGGAAAGACCTGGAACCCGCTGACCACCGGCATCACCGAAATCCAGTTTCAGCCGTTCAGCCGGCAGCAGACGGTGGACAGCCCGGACGTGAGCACCAGCGACATCCGGACCACCGGACTGACCACCGGACTGTCCTATGACAACCGTGATTTCGAAGTGAACCCGTCCTGCGGGAGTTATCAGCAGGTCAGCTTCTCGCGCGATTTTGGCGTGCCCAACAGCACCGCAACCTGGTCGGCGGTGCAGGCCATGTATGACAAGTTTTTCTCGCTCGGAGCCACCGATCACCTGCGGCAACAGGTGCTGGCGCTCTCCTTCTGGACCGCCCAGGCCATCACCTGGCAGGCGCAGGACACGGGGACAGGTCCGGTCATCTCCCACCGGCCGCCCAACTTCGCCGGCGCCACGCTCGGCGGATTGTTCCGCATGCGCGCCTATCCGTCCGGCCGCTTCAGCGACAAGTCCGCCATCTACTATTGCGCTGAGTATCGATTCATTCCCGATTGGAACCCGCTGAACAGCATTCCCTACGTCAAGAAGCTGCAATCCGATTGGATCCAGGGTGTGGTGTTCGTCGAGACCGGCCGGGTCGCCCCCGAATGGAGCATCACCACGCTGCATTCGCAAATGAAGTGGGATGGCGGCGTGGGCTTGCGGGTGATGGTCAAGCGGCTGGTCGGGCGCCTCGACCTGGCGTATGGCGAAGAAGGTGCGGCCGTGCAAATGATGGTGGGGCAATCCTTCTGATCCGTGACGCGGGGCGGAACTCGTCGCTCCTCTCCCCCTATTGGCCCAAGGTCCAATATTCGGCCGCCGCCAACAGAATATAATTGCACCCCACAGGCGATAATAAGAGATAGAACCATGAAAAAACTGCACACCGTGACAGCGGTCATCGAAGCCGGCGCCGGCTTGGCCTTGGGCTGTTGCCCATCGTTCACGATGACGTTGCTGCTCGGGTCGCCCCTCGACACCCCCGCCACGTTGACACTCGGCCGCGTGGCCGGAGCCGCATTGCTCGCACTGGGTGTCGCCTGCTGGCTCGCGCGCGGCGACACGCAGAGCCGCGCGGCGAGAGGGTTGGTAGCCGCAATGGTGGGATATAATTCGGCCGCCGTTGCGCTCTTCGCATATGCCGGCATCGGTCTCGGATTGCATGGGATCGCCTTGTGGCCGGCCGCGGTTCTGCATGCGGCGATGGCGGACTGGTGCATCGTGGATTTGCGTTGCCGGCCCGCGGCCCAACCAATTAAAACCTCCGCATCAGCACGAAACACATAATCACAACCGCCTTGGCAGGTTTTGCGCTGGCCCTGGAGTCAGTGCCTGCCTTTGCTGACGGAACGAACACGTCAAGTCCGCCCGCGGTCGACCTGCTGTTGATCGACAGCCTGGGACGCGTGGTGTCGGTGCCAACGAATGAAGTGCCTTCGGCATTGCGGCCCGAAGCCGCCGGGATGGAGCACCAGCTACCCAATCCAACCGCGGGGTCAAGCATGCCCCGGGAGATTATGCTGCGGGCAGGCGCGCGCGCGCCTGGCTTCCAGTTTTTCCCCGCCCAGCCGCCCCCGCTCATGCCTTATCTGGCGAGCCAGGACGAATACGGCAACACGGCCATCCGCCCCGGTGTGCTCTTTTTCTTCACCCCGCTGGAAGAACCGGTTCAAAACGGGAAATACTGGCTGTCGGATTGCGGTTTTCGCTATTCGCTAGACCAGACGCTCACGTTCGTCAGCATGTCTGACGTGATGAAAGGGGACCACGACCTGGGCTATTACACCTTCGATCTCAAGTCGAAGTGGGCACTCTTCAACGCGCCCGATGCCGGCACCGCCGGCTGGGTCAGCTCCCAGGTTGAAGCCAAGAACGGCCTCGAGTCCGCCGGCAACAAGCAGTCCGCCAAATCCAATCTCGGCACCGTGACCGATCCCACCGGCATCTGGTCCGGCGTGAACGGTTTTCGTGTGCCGGAACTGGCGTGGCAACAGTCCGCGCGCCAGGGCGAAATCGTCGTGGTTGCGGGCATGGTCAGCCAGCGCAATTACATCGACCGCAATGCCTATGCCGACAGCGGCCGAAGCAAGTTCATGAACTCCGCCCTGATTAATTCGGACGTGTTGCCCCTGGCGGAATATAACTTCGGGCTCAACCTCCAGTGGCAGCCGGTGGATGAGTGGTACGCCATGGCCGGAGCCTCCATGGGCGATGCCATGGCCGGCAACGCGCCCTGGACGGATTTCAGCGGGGAAAACTGGTCGTTGCCCGGGGAACTCGGCTACGCGCCGCGGGACTTTTTTGACCTGGGCCCCGGCGTTTACCGCCTCCAGCCCTTTGCCGCCAAAGTGAACGGCGCCACCGGCGGCGGACTGTGTTTCAACCTCCAGCAGCAACTGGGGGCGAAGTCGCCGTTTGGCTGGTTTGGGCGTTTGGGCTTCGGCGATTCCAAAGTGTCCGCCGGTGCCTCCGCCCAGGCGGGCACCGGTTTTGTGGTGCAGGGGCCGTTCCAACATCTGCTGTTGCAGCGGACGAGCAACGACCTCTTGGGCGTCGGTTTCGTCTGGAGCCAGCCTTCGGCGACCACGAAGACGGTGTACCATGAGAACGAATACCTTTTGGAAACGGTCTATGCCCTGCAACTGACCCCCACGATCAAAATCCAGTCCGACTTCCAGCTGATCCGGGACCCGGCCTTTCACCGGGACACCGACCAGGCGACGGTCTTTCAACTCCAACTGGCCATGGCCTGGTGAGGCGACCGTGCCGGCGGTCCAACCGGGCAGCATCCGGTCCTTCAGGCTTTGATAGGATGTGATCTTGCCGCGGTAAATATTCCTCGCGGGAACATGTTCGCGTTTCCGTACCTCTCATTGACGGACAGCGCAATGGAGTCGTCCTGACCGACCGGACCAAATGCGTCGTACACCTAACAATGAAAGGCCATATGAGATACCAAGTTCGGGTGGCACTGTTTGACGACCGGGCTGCGGCTGGGCCGATCCGGCAGCGGCTGTCGCACTCCGGTATACCGGCCGAAATCCAAGACGAACCGGGACTGGCAAGGCTCTGGTTCGTATCGAAACTTTCGGCTGGCGTGCGCGTCGAAGTGCCCGCCCGGCTATCGGAAATGGCTCAGGAGCTTTTGCTCGCCTGGGACAATGACGACGCATTGAGCGCCGCGATTCGTTGTCCTGAATGCAAGTCCTTGCAGGTGGACTACCCGCAGATCACGCGAAAGTCCTTTACCACCAATCTGCTGATCGGCCTTCTGACCGGACTCGGATTGGTGGAGAAAGATTACTATTGCGAGCATTGCCATTGCATGTGGCCGAAGCCAGGCGCAACACCAACCCACCTCCACCTGCACGGATCGCGGAGGAAGACTTGAAACCAGCGGTTGCCATTGCCGCTCTGCTGCTGTTGCTCGGAGTCGACCCCGGGCGGGCCGGAGACGTCCGGGATGCCGGCACGAATGTTCAAGCGAACAATTTCATCATTGCCGCAAACCAAGGCTCAACGCCTGCGGAATCGCCCACTTACCTCCGGGAGGTGTTGCCGATCCTGATGGGGCGGTGCGCCCGTTGCCACGGCGACCAAACCCGCGTGCTGCCCAATTGGCTGGATTACAAAACCGCATTCGCTGACCGCGTGGAAATAAAACGACGGGTGTGGAACAGTTGGCAGGGATCGTATTACAAGCAGCCGATGCCCGTGGCGAATTGTGCGGAAGCCCTGGCCATGACGGAGGCGGAACGCGCCATCATCCGGGACTGGGTGGCAAAGGGGGCTCCTCGCGGCATGCCGCCGACCAACAGCCTTCTGCTGTCCAGGGCGGAACGGGTTGAAGCCGGCAGAATACTGTTTGGCGCCATCTGTGCCACGTGCCACCAACCCAACGGTTACGGAATTCCGTCCCGGTTTCCGCCCCTGGCCGGGTCGGATTATTTGAATGCCGACAAGCACCGGGCGATAAAGATTGTCACCAGCGGGCTGCAGGGTGAAGTAATTGTGAACGGTCAGAAATTCAACAACCGCATGCCCCGGTTTCCGCTGGGCGATCAGGATGTCGCGAGCGTCCTGACATTCGTTTACAGTTCGTTCGGAAACTCCGGCCAGGAGGTGACGGCACAAGAAGTCACCGCCGTGTGCATGGAAAAGGATCAAATCGTCACGGACAAACAGAACGGGCTGGCGGCGGCTCAAGAAAAGAACCCGTTCGAATAGCATTGCGCTTATCTTCAAGCCCCTCTTTTCGAACCGGTGGCGGCAGAGGAAGCGGCCAGAGCGGGACGGTTTCAGGTTCAGGCCAGCACCGCCGTAAGCGGATCAATAAACCTCAACTCTTGGGGACAGAATGAACAGGATTCGGGATGAACTTCGGTCTTTGGCCGTATTCATGCAGCAGAAAAATCTTTAGACCACGGATGGACACGGATGAATACGGATCAGAAAGGATGTTCAACCAGGCAAATGAGCCTCATCCATCAGTCAAGCGTTTCGAGTTTGCAGAACGAGCCTTTGGCCTCGTCTTAATCCGTGTTTATCCGTGTCCATCCGTGGTTAAGTTGAATCATTACGGCCTTTGGCCGGCGCGGCATTTTTCCCGCTTTTGTGATCGGCGAATTCAGGTAACCTTGCGGCCATGTTGAACCTGGAGCAACTCGCCGGATTGCTGGAGAACAACCGCGCCGCCGCGTCCGCGCGCGTGAAGGAATTTTCCGTCGGCGGCCGCCCGTTCGCCTTCAACTCGCAGCCCGCCGTCATGGGCGTCATCAATCTGTCACCCGATTCCTGGTATCGCGAAAGCGTCTGCCTGGCGCCGGAAGCGGCCACCCGGCGCGCCCGGGTGTTGACCGCCCAGGGCGCGGACCTCGTGGACCTCGGCGCGGAATCCACGCTGGCCCACGCCGCGCGCGTGGACGATGCGGCGCAAAACAGCATATTGATCCCCGTCATCAAGGAGTTGCGTGCTGCCGGGATTCTGGTTTCAGTTGAAACGTATTCTCCCGCCGTCACGCGCGCCGGTCTCGAAGCGGGCGCGAATGTATTGAATCTCACCGGCACGGACGGCACCGACGAATTGTATCGCCTGGTCGCGGCGCATGACGCCGCGGTGATCATCTGTTACGTGCAGGGCAGGAACGTCCGCGAAGTGGGCGACTTTGATTTCACCGCCGATCCGGTGGAGCTGATGCGCGGGTATTTCGCGCGGCAGATTGAAATCGCGCAGCGCAACGGCGTGGAAAGAATCCTCATCGATCCCGGCCTCGGCTTCTACTATCGCAACCTGCAGGACAGCGCGGTGCGGGTGCGGCACCAGATGACCGTTTTTCTGAACACGTTCCGGCTGCGCGCGCTCGGCTTTCCGGTCTGCCACGCCCTGCCCCACGCGTTCGAGTTTTTCGGCGATGAAGTCCGGTGCGCCGAGCCGTTTTTTGCCGTGCTGGCCGCGCTGGGCAAGACCGATTTGTTCCGCACGCACGAAGTCCCGCGCATCAAGGCCGTGCTGGACACGATGACAATCCATTGAACCGGATGTTTTATGATGAAACAAATCATTCGCTTGTCTCCTCTGGCGGCCGCTCTGTTGCTGGTTTCCTGTTCACCGCAGAGTCAAACTACCGCCCCGGATGTCCGGCTCAAGTGGAATCAGGCCACGCTCAAGGGAGATTACGAACGGGTCGGCCGCAGAAATGCGAAATGGGACCAGGCCGCCGGAGAGGCGCTGGCCGAATTTGCCCGGGTCCGCAGCCGCTATTCGTCCGATCAGAACGAACAACTGGAGGATATTGGCCGGCTGGCCGCCGAGGCCGTCGAGGCCGGTTGTGACGACCCGATGTTGAGGTATTTATATTGCCGGTTTGCGCCGCAGGTTTCCCGCATGCCGGTTCCGACATTGCAGAATGAAGTGCGGCGAATGGCCGGGAACCTGGAAGGCAGCGGCTATTCACCCCTCCGGAAGTTTTACGCCAATATTCGCGCCTCCAATGTGCTGTGGCAAAACCGTGACACCAATTTGTGGAATGAAGTCTGCACGTTCCGGATGACGGCCATGAATGACCTCGGGGCGGCGTTGCGCGACAAAAACCTGCCCATCGAAGAAGTGGGCCAGGCCGGCCAGTTTCTGATCGACTCAACCGCCTCGACCCAATTCATGTTGACCAATGCCTACAACACCATTGCGACACCCCTGTTTCAAAACTGGCCGCACGCGGCCGTCTCTTTTTCCATCAGGGGGAAATTTTATTATGAATGGGCCTGGAAAGGGCGCGGGAACGGGTATGCCAACGAGGTCACCCCGGAAGGCTGGAAGCTGTTCTCCGACCGGCTGGCGGAGGCGGAAAAAGCCCTGAACCAGGCCTGGAACCTGAATCCCGGGGACGAACAAGCTCCCACCCTGATGATCAGCGTCGTCGAATGCCAACAAAAAAAGCGCGACGAAATGGAAACGTGGTTCGATCGCGCCATGAATCTCAATACGAACAATTACAAGGCCTGCGGCAAAAAATTGCATTACCTTTATCCGCAATGGTATGGCTCGCGCGAGGAGATGCTGGAGTTCGGCCGCCAGTGTGTGCAATCGACGCTTTGGGGTGATGATGTTCCCCTCATTCTGGTGGATGCACACCTGCAATGCGCCCACCGCCTGCCGTCAAGCGAGCAGGACGATTATTGGCGACAACCGGAAGTCTGGCCCGATATCAAGGCCGCGTATGACAAATTCTTCCAATTGAATCCCCAAGCGGCCCACGTGCGGAATTATTATGCCTGGTACGCTGGAGCCTGTGAACAATGGCAGGCTTTCAACGAACAGATCGCCTTGCTGAAGGAGGTGGACTTCGGCGTTTTTGACGGCAAGGCAGAATACGACAAACTGGTCGCCCGCGCCCGGGCGGCCCAGACAAACCCCTGATTTCCACTGCCCGGATCATTTCCAGCACAGAAAAATGCCCTCTTCTCCGGACCGCGCTATCCACTGGTCCAGCACTTTCAATCCGTACCGGCCCAGCGCCGCACAAACCCGCTCCGGCGTGTAGCGATACGAAAAGAAAAGCCGGAGGGCTTCGCCCGCGCGAAAATCAAATGCCGCGTCCTCAACTTCAATCCGGCAACGGCGGCGGAAATGAAAATTTGCCGCGATGCGTTTCAATTCGACTGTCTCCATCGTAGGAGACGACGTGAGGAGTCTCGGTTTTCCCTTGGCGGAAACTGACCGGGCAGTCAGAGCCTCGTTACCTCGGCTCCAACACGCTTCAACCTTGAAGCGCAGTTTGCCGTCGTTGCGCCCGATGCCAAGGTCGAGCAGGAAGGTCATCAGCCAGTCGCGCGTGAGCGGATTGTCGTACTGCGGCAGGACGGCTTTCACCCCGGCGCCATAGTTCTTCCCGGGCGCCAGGTTCGCACTGAACAGCAGGAAATCCCCCGGCCGGACGAGCGACGCCAGCTTCGGCAGGATGTCCCGGGGTTCGAAATTCGGAATCATGCCGAAGAAGGTGATGAGCTGCGTGGCAGGTGGCGCAGGGCGTGAATCGAGAACGGCGGGCAAATCGTCCGCGGTAGCCAGATCGCAGACGAAGGGGAAACAATTCTTCTCCGACACGACCGCCAGCGCGGCCCGGCGCGCCACCAGGACCATGGCCAGGCTCACGTCACAAGGAGTGTAATCCACTTCGCGGCCGCGGGTTTTCAGCAGCTTCAGCAGCCGCGTGTCCTTTTGGCCGCCGCCGCAACCGAGACCGATCACGTGAACGCGCGGCGATTTGACCCTGGCGGCGGCGGCTTGATACCCCTGTTCATACGCCGCCCGGCACGCCGCATCGTTGCGCGTGGGCGAGTACGCCTGGTGCAGGGCGAGCCATTTTTGGGTCTGCTGAACGCTGTCGTAGTGAAACTTGTGGTTCACCCGCCGCGTGCGGAGTGAGGCGAGCAAATCGCGCCGGACATTTTCCGGAAACTGGCTGGCGTGAATCCTGACGCTGGCAATGGATGACATGCGGTCCTATTTTTGAGGAAATTTGATGTACAGCAGCCAGTAAACCACCACGCCGGTCACGGAGACATACATCCACAGCGGCCAGGTCCAGCGGGCGATTTTTTTGTGCGCCGCAAAGTCCCGCCGGCGCGCCCGGTGGAGCGTCACCAGAATCATCGGCACAATGACGACGGCCAGAACGGTATGGGTGAGCAGAATCACCAGGTAAACCGGCCGGAACCACTCCGGTTCCAGGAACCGCGTGGGCCCCTGATGCAACACCACGGCGCGATAAGTGTGATAGGTGAGATAGCAGCCCAGAAAGACAATCGAGGTGACGAACGCCGCGATCATGCAGTTGCGATGAGCCACCTGGCGTTGTTGCCGGATGAAAACATAGCCGGCGGCCAGGAAAACCGCGCTGAGGCCGTTGAGCGACGCGTTGACGGCCGGCAGGTCGAGCAGGGTCATTTCTCGTGTTCGAGCTGGTTCACGGTGGCAACAATGCGCGACTGGACGTTCGTCCAGTTCACTCCGTCGCCCTCGGTTTCAAACGTGCCCCGCAGCCGGGCCTGCTTGTCCACGATGACGAAAATCGTGCTGTGAATGAACAGGTCGGCCGGATCCTTCTGCTCCTCGGGTTTGACGGGAACGGCACTGAGCTTAAGGCTGTTGGCGGCCAGCCGGGCGATGTCCAGTTTCGTGCCGGTGAGAAACATCCAGCGGCTGGAATCGGCGCCAAAACGTTCGGCGTATTTTTTCAGGACCGGCGGCGTGTCGAAATCGGGGTCGGTCGTCAGCGTCACCAGTTTCGCTTTGCTCGCGGGCGGCAGGGCGTCCTGGAGCGATTTCATCTGCCCGCTCATAACGGGACACGACCCGGCGCAGCGCGAGAAAATGATGTCGGCAATCCAGACATGATTGCTCAAATCGGCGAGGGTGGTGGCCCGGGCATCCTGGTTCAGGAGCGCGAAGTCGGCGACCGGGCCGAGCACGGGCAACGCCTGCAGCCGGCGGACGCGGCTGAGTTCCATCAGCGAAAGCGCATAGGCCACGCAAAGCATGACCAGGACCAGGAGCATGCCGATCCAGAGCGTCCGGGGCAGTTGTTGAAAAGGTTGATTCATATCCAGGGCGAAATAAACCATACCGCATCGCAAAAAGTAAGCGGATTATTGATGTAGCGTCGGCGCTGTGCGCCGATTCGTCCGACCCACAGGCTCGACGCTACAGCATTGGTCACTCAGCTGGTCCCGCAGAAGTCAGAGCCGGCTGCCGTCGGCGGCTGCGCCGGCAGGCGGCGGGTTCACCCGATTGCCTTGGTTCCCCGGACCTTGCGTAAAAACTTCAGCGCCGCGCGGAAATCCTCCGGCAACGGCGCTTCAAAGCTCATTTCCTTTTTCGTTCGCGGATGGACAAACGACAGCTCGCGGGCGTGCAGCATCACGCGCGGCGCGGCGTAACGGGTCAATTCCTTGAGCCGGGCGTTGGGCCGGGCGCCGTAAGTTTCGTCGCCCACGAGCGGATGGCCGAGAAACTGGAAGTGGACCCGGATCTGGTGCGTGCGGCCCGTGTGAATCTGCGCCTCCACAAGCGTGGCCGAGTTCATGCGATCCAGCACGCGGTAGCTGGTGTGCGCGGTGCGGCCGGAATCATCATCGCGCACGGCCATGCGTTTGCGATGGGATGGATGCCGGGCAATGGCGGCGCGGATTTCGCCGGATTCGCGCGCCAGCTCGCCGCAGAGGATCGCGTGGTAGATTTTTTTGACCTGCCGCCCGGCGAATTGCGCGGAAAGCGCAAGGTGAGTTTCGTCATTTTTGGCAACCACCAGGCAGCCGCTGGTTTCCTTGTCGAGCCGGTGCACGATGCCGGGCCGGGCCACGCCGCCGATGCCGCTGAGCGAGCCCCGGCAATGGTGGAGCAGCGCGTTGACGAGCGTGTGCGCCTCGTGCCCGGCGGCGGGATGCACCACCAGCCCGGCGGGCTTGTTCAGCACGAGCAGCGACTGGTCTTCAAACAAGATGTCGAGCGGGATTTCCTCCGGCTGCGCCTCGGCCGGCCGGGCCGCGGGCCAGTGGATGGCCACCTGTTCGCCGGCGCGCGGGTGGTGCGTGGGCTTGACGATCCGGCCGTTGACGAGCACCTGGCCGTCCTCGATCAGCCGTTGCCAGGAGCTGCGCGAGCCGGCGGGGAATTTCTCACGCAGGAACGTGTCGAGCCGCCCGGCGGGGAGCGATTGTTCGACGGTGAAGATTTCCGCGCGCTCGGGCATGGCGCATCAACTGGCGGCGGGTTTGGGCGCGTGCTCGGTCTTCCAGGTGATGAGAAAAATGAGCCCCACGCCGGTGCAAATGGCGGTGTCGGCGACGTTGAAGGCGGGAAAATCGATGATGCCACCGTTGCGTTTTTGCAGGTAAAAATAGAGGAAATCCACGACGGCATGCCGGCTGGGCAGCACGCGGTCAATGAGGTTGCCGGCGATGCCGCCGAAAATCAGGCCGAAAGCGATCTGGCCGCCAAGCGTGTGTGAATTGAAGTGATGGCGGGTGAGAAACAGCGCCACGAGCGCAAACACGGCGACCAGGGCGAGCGCGGCGTTGTTGCCGCTGAACTGGCTCCACGCGGCGCCGGTGTTGCCCCAGTGGACCAGGTTGAAGAAGCCGGGCACGATGGTCTTTTCGTCGCCCAGATTCAGGGCATGCACCACCAGCCATTTGGTGAATTGGTCGAGCGCGAGCACCACCAGCGCAAGGGTGGCAATCCCCCGGTTGGATTTCTGAAAAATATTATTGGCGGCGCCCATGGCAAATTTGCGAAGGTTGATTTAATCGTGTTTTGCCCAAAAGACAATGCGTTTTAGTGTGACCTGACGGGGCGTATCCGTGCACTGCCCTGGAGCGGAACCAGAATGGAGCGCGGCTGTGTGCAACGCACCGGCCGCAGCACGTTGAAAAGCCAGGCAATCTCAGGCATATTTCTGTAATACCAGTCTGCATCCCTGCTGAGGCTGGTCCCGCGCCATGCGGGACAAAGCCGCGCTCCCGCCCCTTTAGTCCCCCTCTCCCCGCTCGGGCGGAGAGAGGGAGACCGGGACAGTGTCTCAAGCGACGCCCGGAAACGCCATGCTCCGGAAGATTCAAATCCCGATAACGATCAAGATTGGGATTCTATTTGGTGCATAACCTGCTATGATGCACGCATGGCGCTGGTGCGCATTTTGGTGGACGGTTACAGCCTGTTGCACAACTGGCCGGAGCTGGCTCCCGGCCAGCCGCGTCATTCGGCGCGCGCGCGCGAAGAATTGATCCATGTGCTCACGGGCTATCAGGACGTGACCGGCACGCCGATCACGATCTTCTTTGACGGCGCCGGCGCGCCGCCGGGAACGCCCCCGGCCGAATCGCCGCCCGCGCTCGAGGTTTTATTTTCACGCGCGGGCCAGACCGCCGACCAGATGATCGAGCGGGTGGCGCACCGGTTCACCGCCTACGGCGAAGTGCTTGCCGTCACGGACGATGTGGCCGAGCGCGAAACGGTCACCGGCATGGGCGGCCTGGCCTCCAGTTGCGCGAATTTCATCCGCCAGATTGAAGGCGCCCTGACGGCATTGCAGGATGAATTGCGGGATTACAACCGGGCGGAACGGAATCGTTTTAACCGAAGTCACAAGCGCGATCTAAAATGATGAAAACACGAGCCTATCGAAATCGAATCAGCTGCGGCGCCCTGGTATTCGCGGCGCTGCTCAGCGGAATTTTCGTGATTCCCACGGGGCACGCACAAACGGCGACGCCGAAACTGGACAACCGTTTTCTGTTGGTTTTTGACACGGCGTCGGAAATGAAGCGGCGCCTGCCGGCGGTGAAGGGAGCGCTCGCCGCCCTGCTGGCAACCGGTGCGAACGGCCAGATGCATTCCAACGACAGCGTCGGGATCTGGACCTTTGACGAGCAGTTGCGTGCCGGGCAGTTTCCGCTGCAACGCTGGCAGCCGGATCACGCCGCCCTGATTGCGTCGAACATCAGCGTCTTTGTCGGCGGCCAGCCGTATTCAAAAAAAACCAGCTTTGACATGTTGATGCCGATGCTGAACAAGATCGTGCAGAATTCCGACCGGTTGACGGTGGTGATTTTCTGCGACGGCAACGGCGAAATTCACGGAACGCCTTACGACAACGGGATCAATCAAATCTTCAAACAGCGTCAGGGCGAACGGCAGAAGGAGCGGCTGCCCATCGCCGTTGCCTTGCGCGCGCAACTCGGCCAATACGTTGATTGCATGGTGAGTTTCCCGCCCCAGCCGGTGACGTTGCCGGAATTTCCGCCTTTGCCCCCGCCGCCGCCGCCAGCCCCGAAGGTGGCGCCCGCACCGCCACGCCCCGTCGTTCCATCGCTCATCATCATCGGCACGCCCCCCACTAACCGGGTCCCGCCCACACCTCCGACCAATCCGCCGCCGGCAACCGTAACGGCAACGCCCGCACCCACGGTCGCCAGTGAAACGGACCGACCGGTGTTTGTGACCGCGATGCCCACCGGCGCTGCACCCATCCAGCTCACGATTGACACTGCGTTGTTGTCGGGGACAAATGTCGTCACCCCGCCGGCCGAAGATTCCGGAATCAGCCGCATCAGCGCCCTGGCCATGGGCCTGGGCTTTCTGGCCGTGGCGGGCGGCCTGACCGTTTTCCTGTTTCGCCGCTCCCACGCGATGAAAAAGGATTGATTCGGCCCGTGACATTTGGTCGCGGGTCTGGAAAATTTCCAATTATGAAAGCATGGATTTGCATTTGCGCCGTCGTGTTGGCCGCCGGCCCAATGACGGTATTGGCTCAGGAAACCGGGACCGGCGCACAAGCCAGCGCCACCGCAGGCGCTGCGGCCAGCACGAACGGAGTCGCCGTCCCGCCACCGGGGCAGGCAACCTCAACGTCCGCTACCGCGGTGGCCAAAGAGTCGAAACCTCCCGTCGCGGCACCACCCGCCACCACTGCCACACCGCCCAAAGTCACCTCGTCGCCGCGGTCAGCTGCGAGTGCCGCCGCTCTGTCAACCGAAAGTTCCGGGACCGGCCATAAAGCCGCCTTGACCAATCTGCCCCCGGTGCCCGCAACGCCAAAACCCGCTTCCGTGACCGACAACGAAGAGCCACCGGCGGTTGAGCCGTCCCTGCCAACCAACACGGTTCCCGCCCCACCCGAAATCGCCGCATCGACCACGGACGCCAGCTCCGGTGCCGGCCATATAAGCCTCTGGGTTCTGGGCGTAGTCTTGCTGGTCGTCGTCGGGGGGGGGCTGGCGGTTTTTCTGGTACAGCGCGGCGGCAGCAACTCGCATGGAAGTCTGATCACCAGCGCCATGAACGAGATTAAAAAGACGGAGAAGGCCGAGGAGAAACACGACGACAAGCCGGAGGACAGCCAGCCGGGTGACAAAAAGGAAGGTAAAGTGGAGGTCAAAAAGTTCCCCCCGTCAATGAATTGACCCGCAAATTCCGCGCGTGACTTTTGGCCGCGGGTCTGGAAGATTTTGCGCCCATGAAAACATCCAGTCTGATTTTCGCCACTGTCCTTGTCGCTGGCCTGGTGACGGCTTTGGCCGATGAAACCAAAACCAACACTCCAACCAACGCCACCATGAGCACTCCCGCAAACACCAACGAAGTCGCCGTCATCACCACCACCGAAGGCACAATGGTCGCCGAATTCTGGCCCGACGTCGCGCCCAAGACCGTTGAGAATTTCAAGACGCTGGCCAACAAGGGCTTCTATGACGGCACCTGCTTTCATCGCGTCATCAAGGGCTTCATGATCCAGGGCGGCGATCCGCTGACCAAGGACCCGGCCAAGGAGGACATGTGGGGCACCGGCGGCCCCGGCTATCAGATCAAGGCCGAGTTCAACGACCGCTCACATACCCGCGGCGTCCTTTCCATGGCGCGCTCGAACAATCCGGATTCCGCCGGCAGCCAGTTCTTCATTTGCCATGGCAATCCGACCTTTCTCGACCATCAGTACACCACGTTCGGCAAGCTGATCAAAGGCGACGACGTGCTGGAAAAAATCGGCACCACGCCCACGCATCCGCAGGACCGCCCCGACAAGCGCATGGGCATCATCAGCATCAAAATCGTTCCGCGCGATGCGATGAAATAATTATTCAACCACGGATGGACACCGATGGACACGGATTTCTGAAAGCGCAAGCGAGGGCGCGTTTTCATCCGTGTTTATCCGTGTCCATCCGTGGTTAAATTCCTGCCGTGGAAATCTCCGAACTGGCCGGCGTTCTGGCGGCCCTTGGCTGTCCGGCTGGAAAATCCGCCGAAATGGCCGCGCAACTGGACAAACGCGCCCGCCAGCTCGCCGCCCAAACAGGCCGTTCCTACGAGGAAGCCCTCCAGCACCTGCTCAACCTGATGACGCAGGGCTGGGCGGCGGGTGGAAGAAGTTAAGAGCTGGAAGATGGGCGTCGGAGTTTGCTTCCGGTGACATTTTTCTGGCCTCCATCTCCCATCTTCTGTCTCCTATCTCCCATGATTCAGCCTTGGAAAAAAATCCGTTCGACGCCCATCGGCGATTTCCGCATCTTCAAACTGCGCTCGGACGTCTGCCTCTCGCCGCGCACGGGCCAGGAACACGATTTCTACGTCCTCGACAGCGTCAACTGGGTCAACGTCCTGGCCGTCACCCCCGACCGGCAGCTGGTGATGGTGGAGCAATACCGTCACGGCTCGAACACGGTGGAGCTGGAAATCCCCGGCGGCATGATGGACCCGGGCGAGACCGACCCGGTGGCGACGGCCGTGCGCGAACTGCGCGAGGAGACCGGCTACGAGGGCGAAAACGCGCGCCGGCTGGGAAAAATCTGGTCGAACCCGGCCATCCTCAGCAACCTCACCTACACCGTGCTGGTTGAAAACTGCCGGTTGAAACACCCGGTGAAGTTTGATGGCGGCGAAGACCTGGTGACGCGGCTGGTGCCGGTGGCGGAAGTGCCCAAACTCGTGGCGGATGAAAAAATCGGCCACTCCCTCGTCGTCGTCGCGCTGTATCACTTTGATTTGTGGCAGCGGGGAATTAAGAAAATCGCAACGTAGTCGTAAGCTGGTTGGAATTGCTGTAACGCCTAATTACCTTCCCCGCATGCCGATCTTTCTCGAATGTCAACGCTGCACGGCCTGCTGCCGCTGGCCGGGGCAGGTGCGTTTGTCGGACGCGGAAATCACCCGGCTCGCCGCGTTCAAAAATCTCCCCGAAGACGAATTCATCCAGCGGTTCACCCGGCTGCGCCAGGATCGGGGCGGACTCGCGTTGCAGGAAAAGCCGGACGGCGGCTGTGTTTTTCTGGAGGACAACGATTGCGCCGTCCAGCCGGTCAAACCGCAGCAATGCCGTGAGTTTCCGAATCTCTGGAATTTTCCCGGTTTTGAAAAAACCTGCCACGCCCTCCCCCGCGAGGTCAGCGAGGAGGAATACCGGCGCCGCCTCGCTCAAATCAAATTGACCGGGTCAACGTGAAGCGGTGAAACGAAAACCAGTTAAGGACGGCGCCGGCGGTTCAATGCCGCCAGGGGTATCTGCGCCGCAGCGCCGGTTCAAGTAGATCCAGGGCGATGGCTGATTCGCCGTCATTCCAGACTTGATCCGCCGCCGGCCCAGTGACCTGGGCTGGCACCGCAAACGGATTCTCTGCCATCCTCCGGTCCCCCCGGGTCATCAGCCGATAGAGGCTGAAACTGGCCAGCCCCAGAACAACGAGGACCGACAGGCAGACCATAATGAAGCCGAGCGCCCGACGAACAGCGGGAATACAAAGGCTGATGATCACAACAAGGCAAGCCAGCGGGGCGATAAGCCCAACCACATCAATTGACTGTCTTCGATGCATCATTTAATGGTAAAAATGCGCACATCCCATGCCATTGCATTCATCTGTTAATCAATAGCTTACGCCAGGCCCAAGACGCATCATCTATGATTCACTACTCCTGGAACATTGACAAAACTAATGCTCCGATTCAACGTTCGGGAATGAAGCGGATCGGGTGCGCTTTGTTCCTGATGATGGCGTGGTTTGCCGGCGGCTGCGCTTATTATAAAATCCAGCCCGTCCCGCCGGCGTCACTCGCGGATTGGGGCAAACCGAATGGCCCGCCGGAGGGATATATTTTCTACCAGCCGGAATTATATTTCTCGGTAACGGTCCTGACCGGTTCCACCAACGCGGGCGGTAGCACGGCGGCGGAGAAACAAACGGTCACCGTAACGCCGCTCTATCTGCCGAACTATCAAAAGCCGTTCCGGCTGACGACGCGGAATTTCCTGGCCAAATCGGATTTCACCTTCAATTTCGAAAATGGCTGGAAGCTGGCCCAGATTTCGGACCAGGCGGACAATGCCGCCGTGGCCAACACGCTGGCCGGGCAGTTGCAGACCATCCTGGCGGCGGCCGAAGGGACCGCCCTCAAGCTCACGGCAACCAACGCTTCCGCCGCGCCGCAGATTCGTGTGCTTTTATTCCGGCCCCGGTTCGACCGGGGCGGTTATATCGCGTCGTTCGAGCCAGTCGGGGCGACGAACTGAGGCCGCACATCTCCGTTCGGAGTTCCGCCTTCAGGCGGCGGGGCATATCACCGGATTTGCCGCGCAAACGCGGAACTCCAACCCAAGGCGCCTGACGGCAGGACTTAAACCGAAGGCAGATCGCGCG